>OGMJ01000537.1_pt1 | contig 22204 bp, 18 predicted proteins | sample 1573181 | NCBI WGS metagenome assembly OGMJ01 (sample SAMEA2582004, study PRJEB24529) | metagenome | biome: Human gut stool | place: China | collected 2011
CCTCCATTTCAACTATTCCTAATTTTCTGATAAATTCCGATTGAGATTTCACCTATTTTAAGAGATTTAATAACTGTTATATTTTGTTATCAAATTTCTCACAAACCATTGAAAATACTAAGTTTGTGACAGGTGTGCTTTCCCTTATATATTCCCTTGTGTTATATCGTTCCATCAGTGTTTATGGACTCTGGTAAGGGAAAAAGCAATGGAAACAAAATCATATAACACAGTATAACACAAAATGAAACTGACATGGTGAACTGATTGAAATGCTTCTGAATTTCTTATTTTGATTAATTGATTTGAAGGAGACACGATATGAATATTATTTACGCAGAATACAATATGTACCGGAATAGCATAGACATTTACACCTGTGCCGGATATATGCTCCGTATTGACTGCAACAAGGCAGAAGATGGTATTAAAACTACACCATGCTCTCAGTGTGCATTAAATGCTCTTGCTATTGATGAACCTCTTGAATATGCAAAACTATATCTGGATGGAACTATGCAGATATGGGTATACGCAGAAGACTCTATTGAACTTTAAGTACACTAAGGGACTGCTACTCTAACAATTAAAAAAGTGCAAGAGCAACAGCCCCTTTGTATTTTTACAAGTTTCGACCTAAAAAACAATTATTTCACATTCGCATTATACAAGTCCATAAAATAAGAATCTGTATGTAGTAGTTCTTCAAAAGTACCTTGTCCAACAATCCTCCCTTCTTTAAAGAGAATAATTCTATCAAAACCTGCAATGGAATTTAATCTATGTGCAATGGCAATGACAGTTTTATCTTTCATTTTTTGCATAACTGATTTCATTACATTTTCTTCTGTTAAATTATCCATTGCAGATGTTGCTTCATCCAAAATGACAAGTTCAGAGTCTTCAAACCACAAGCGAGCTAATGCAAGTCTTTGTTTTTCTCCACCTGATAAACAAGTACCTTTCTCACCAATTTCAGTATTTAAACCTTCCGCAAGATTTTCAACTAAATGAGATAGTTGCACTTCACTCAATGCCCCTAGCATTTGTTCTTCTGACACTTGTTTCCCAAATACCAGATTTTCTTTTATTGTTCCGTCAAAAACAGGGGCATCCTGTGATAGATAACTAACTCTATCATACAGATTATTAAGACAAATTTCTTTTAACTCCATGTCTCCTAAGTGAACTTCTCCCTGATTATATTTTAGCAACCCTAATAAAATCTTAATCAAGGTCGATTTTCCGGAACCACTTTCTCCTACAAAAGCTATTTTTTCTCCCTTTTGTATTGACAGGCTCAAGCCATCAATAATTTTTCGTTTCTCATATTGGAATGATAAATTTCTTATTGCAATTTTTCCAACATTTATATTTATTGCGTTACCGTTTCTTAATTGAACATCGTCTTTTAAGCCTAAAAATTCCTCAAATCTCTTATATGATGCCTTGTCCAATTTATATTGGACATAAAGTACATTAAAAATGGCAATTGGTGTATAAGCATTTTCAATCAGTGCAATTAGTGCAACCACAGAACCTACTGTAAGGTTTTTCGTTTTCCATGCATAAAAAAGAATACCAATATCTAACATTGCCACAAGTAGTGCAAATATCGTGAAGAATGCTTCATGAATCATATTCATTTTTACTTTTGATGAAACAATATCCTCTTTTGCATTACAAGTCTTCTTTATTTCACTCGGGAACTGTTTACTCATACGAAATACCAACATTTCCATATAGCCTCTCACCAAATAGTGATTTAATAGTTCTTCACTATTCAAAATCTTTTCTTTTATTTTGTAAAGAAACTTTAATAGAATGTTGGTTATTATAAAAATAAACGCATAGCCTACAAACAGTACATAAGTGACTTTTTCATCTATTTTCCAAATAAAGTATATACTAAAACCAATGGTAGGAAGTAAGTCACGAATCAAACACAACCAGAAATTGAATAATACATTTCTTCCTGCTGCTGAACCATTCTCAATCCTTTGAACAAGTTTGCCCGTACCTATTTTCTGATATTCCGTATAATCGATTGTACTTATTTTTCTAAGTGACAAAACCTTAAAATCCAGATAAATACCATGTTCCAACTTCTTTTTAGGGTAATTATCCAGATAATTCATACAATAATTTACCAGCAAAATAAAGCCATATGTTGCAACTCCCGCAAATGCAAGTGTTCTATCAGCCAATCCATCAATAACCTTTTGGAAATAGTCAACCTTGTAATTAGCCACAAATGAATTAAATATACCTAGTCCAATGTAGACCAATACCCATATGCTGTTTTTCTTTAATATATCTTTTATATAACGCATAACTGTACTCCTTTACATATTGTATTTCAAGCATCAGGACAGTACAGTCAACGACTACTGGCAAGTTTCTTTTAACCTCAGCACAATCTGCCAACAGTTTACATCAACTGTACTGAGTAGTTATCTCGGATAATTTTCATATCGTTCTCACCTCTTCCTAAAAATTTTCTATTATTATATCATGCTAAGTTCCAATATTCTATCGTAATTCCGTCAAAAGAATATAAAACAAAGGGCATATTATCTTGCCCCTCTGTTTTTTGTCTGCCTGCTGATACTGTTCTGGTTTTCAGCGGCTTCCCTTTGTAGTCTTGCAAGTTTATCCGACAGTTTTTCATCCTTATGCGTAGGTGTATCCAGTTTTCTGCAGGTATTCTTCCAGCTTTCGTATTGTCTCTGATAATCCATATAAGCATTCCTGCATTCTCTGAATGTCAGCAGGAACTCGTTCATATTTTCAAAACCGCTATTACGAACCATGTTTGATAGTCCTACCTTTAATCTGTTGATATAATCCGTCTTTTCGTCAATCTTTCTCTGTAAATCACCTTTTCTGGTGAGCTTCGCCAGTCCCTTTAAGTTTGACATTTCGATTTCAAGACTGCCTCTTAGTTTCTCAGCTTCAAAGATAATGGCATTCTGGCTGTCCAGTTCTGTCTTTATCTTTTTTAACTTCGGATAGGCGGCTGCTTCCGGTGTCATAACAGACTCTGGCGGTAAAGCATGCCTCCTTCTTCCATGAGATTACAGCAAACGTAGTAGTAATGTCTATCAAAAGGCTTTTACATATTAGATAAAAGCATGTAAAATTTCTTTTACATAGCTTAATTGCGGTCTATTTAGCTTGTTTCCTGACTACTCAGGAAAAATATTTCTACCCTCGCCCCACCTGTATTTTCAGAATTTGAAAGTTTAATACCTCCACCATATTTTTCAGCCACAGTTTTTGCAAAAAATAGTCCAATCCCATAATGGGCTTCGCCATTTCTACTTGTGTCATCCATAAAAAACTGCTCTGTGCCATGCAATAATGCTTCTTTTGTAAATCCTGATCCGCTATCCTCCACAATGAATGTCAGCCGGTCATCCTGCTCCTTTGCGTCAATATAAATGATTCCATTTTCTTTTGTATGCTCCACTGCATTCTGAATCACATTCATTACGGCTCGGAACATTGGAGCATAAGCAATCGTTACCTTTTTATCACTTTGTTCCGCCTTCCAATCTATCTTCTGGTGATAGATTTCTACCAGTCCGAGTGCCTGTTCCTTTATATCTGCGAAAAAATCTTCTAACCTCACCGTTGTATAGGTAACATCACTGCAATTCCATGATTTTGTGACATCTATCAACTGTTTTACATAACTTTGTATCTGTGTTGTGCCGTTCAAAACATAAGTGATATTTTTCTTCTGTTCTGTGGTCAGTTCAGTCTCTGAAAGTAGTTCTGCATTTCCCCGTACAATCGTAAGAGGTGTTTTAATATCATGCGCCAAAGCAGACATCTGCTGTTTCTTTTCCTGCTCTGTTTTCCACTGCTTTTCTAAAGATTCTCGCAATGCATCTCGCATATCATCAATTGCCGATAAACAGTCATCAAACTCTTTGATACCGGAACAGGATGTCTCATATTCCAGATTTTGATCCTTTATTTGTCCGATTGCGTCTAATACAGGCTGCATCTGCTTTTTGATTCTTTTTCCAAAACGTATGGACGGAATGATGATAATCGCTACCGCTCCAATCACAGACATAATAATCATCACATTCTGTGGTCCTATAAAATGCTCCCTCAAAAAAGCTGAATGATATTGAGGTTTCAGGCGATATTGCAATACAACATATTCATTTTCCCTTACAATTACTTTATAAAAATATTTCCCGGATGCGTTTCCGTACTTTGCAACATTCCATGCTATCTGTTCGTATTGTTCTGACAGATCTCCACCTATTTTCTCTCCATTCTCTGAAAAGATTACATAATCACAAAGTGCGGGAATCATCTCAGCAGTCACTTTATCTGCACGTAGAATCGTATCATATGCTTCATTAATCTTTTGCTCTGCATAATTTGCCGGATAAATACAGCCCACACTAATCAAAAGGCACAGCAGCAGCCAAGCAACAATCACCAAACCTACTAATGATCCAAGCATGACCAGTACATATCTCATAAAAATCCTGCTGAGTGCATTGCTTCTCTTTACTCTTCCCATTTATATCCAATCCCCCAGACTGTTTTTATCGGCATATAATCATAATCCGCAAATTTTGCTCTTATATTTTTGATATGCGTGATTATAGTACTGTCATTACTCTCATTGTCAAAGCCAAAGACCGCTTCCAATATCTGTTCCTTCGAGAAAACCTGTCCTCTGTTTTTAGCCAGAAATTCACAGATTTCGTACTCTGCTTTCGTAAACGGAAGTTCTTTATCATCCATCAACAGTTTCTTTTGAGACATCTGAATGCAGACTCTCCCTAAAACCATCCGGACAGAATGTTCCCTGTGCTCTCTCCGTAGATGCGCGTTGATCCTTGCCCGAAGTTCCATCACTCCAAATGGCTTTGAAATATAATCATCTGCTCCTAAAGAAAGTCCGTTTACCAGACTGTTTTCCTCCGTTTTTGCCGTAAGAAACAAAATCGGACAATCCACAAGTGCCCTGATTCTTTTGCATAATTCGAAGCCATCAATTCCAGGCATCATAATGTCCAGTAAAATCAGGTCATAACGATGTAATTCTTCCATATTAATTTTTAGTGGATTACTTACTTTGGTAACCAGATGTCCATCCTTATTCAAAATGCTTTCTATCATTTCCAAAATTGCCGGTTCATCATCAACTGCCAGTATTTTTGCCATAGTTTCCCTCGATTCTATTCCGATATTCTGTTTCCTTCCCAGTGGTTTACCCACCAAAAATAGTATACCATACTAATCCCTGTAAATATTAAGCAACCTGGTATGAATGACAACCATTCACCTACACTAGTTTCTCCCAATACAGATTGCAGATAAGTATATGGTACTCTACCCGTCCAGCAGACAAATACATATTTCCACACATAATCTCCAAGTCCGGTAAGCATCAATGCACTAATTAGTCCTGATATAATCCCTGCTCCAATGGATACCCCTTTTCCAAACTGAAAAGCCAGAATCAGCTGCCACAGATAAAGTGGAACACTGCTTCCCCACAGCAGCAATGCTGCAAATATACATCCTTTCATGATTTCGATATCGCTTGATGCGATTCTTTCAAATCCAATTCCGAATATGATTGCTGTCAATAGGATAGAGCACAGACACAAAACCAGTAGCATCAACAGTTTCGATAAAAATGCTGCAGGTTTATCCGGTAAAGACAACAGATTTTGAAAATCACCTGCATTTTGTTCCTGTTCCATCACACTTGCTGTAAAAATTCCAATAAGTACCGGTAGTCCTGCTCCTATTGCCTGATAAAATGCAATCACTTTCATATTTTCATTCCACGGTGAAAAAAGGTAATATATTAAAAATATAACGCTGGTTATAATCGGAATCAGTAAGTGTGCCAGAATCACAGATGTTCCTTTCATCTTTCGCAAGTCTGCATTAAGAGATCTTCCAATCATCTTATTTCACCTCTCTTCTCTCAAACCATTTCAAAAACAGAACCGTTACAAAAACAAACCAGATGATTGAGAGACACATTCCCGGAACAATGACTCCCATATCCAAAAGAGGATTCCCTGCTTCTGCGGCAAGTCCATTTGGTAAAATATGAAGCAACGGGCACATCATTCGCATAGGGATTGCAGAAACAAGTACATACCAGATTCTGGTTTGTGATATTACCACACCGCTGACGGTAATAAACAGGCAGACGAACAGGTTTACAATCATTCCAAATCGTTCACTTAAAAATAAAGCTACCGGAATCTCCCATAACTCAGAAACCGTCAGAAACAATACTGCAATCAACGCTCCTCCAACTGGAACATGTGTCGTTAGAAGAAAGCCTCCAAGCGTTGCTCCTGCAAACACAATCACATTAGAAAACAAAATCATGTACCCAATATAAATAATTTTCCCCAGCAACAATTTTCTTCTGTCTGTGGGAATAGTCATTAAATGATAGTATTTTATCTTTTTCTCCTGCGCCACAGAAAGATAACAAAATAGAGCAATCATCCCCGGCAGCAAAAGTGTATACCACCAGTTCCAAACACTTTCTGCATAAGCATTTGTCATCCCAAGAGTAAATATAAATGCCATGACAAATGTAAGAAGAGGAAATCCCCAGATAAACTTTTTTCGCATGGTTCTTTTGGCTTTTTGATGTTCTGCTTTTATAATATTAACCATGGATTTCACCTGCTTTCTGGTTTTTCCTTACTACGTCCATAAACAGTTCTTCAAGATTCTGTCCCTGATTCAATGCTCCCTCGTATCCTAAGATTCCACCTGAAATAATCCCGACTTTATCTGCAAGTAACTGTACCTCTGAAAGAATATGACTGGAAAGAATTACAGTTATTCCCTGTCCTGGGAAGGAGCGAATCAGTTCTCGTAATTCCTCGATGCCTATTGGATCTAATCCATTCGTAGGTTCATCCAATATCAAAAGTTCCGGTTCTCCAAGCAATGCCATTGCAATACCTAGTCTTTGTTTCATTCCCAAAGAGAACTGCCCAGCTTTCTTCTTTCCGGTATTTGTAAGTGATACAATCTGCAAGACCTCATCAATTCTGTTTTCATCTGTGCCAAGCAATAATTGTCTTACCTTCAAATTCTCTCTGGCGGAAAGATTTTCATAAATAGGCGGATTTTCAATTAACGCTCCTATTTTTGACAAATCATTCCTATCCAAAAGTTTTCCATCAAAGTAAATCTTTCCTGCAGTTGGTTTCATCATACCGGTCAGCATTTTCAATGTAGTAGATTTACCAGCACCATTCGGTCCAAGCAGTCCATAAATCTTTCCTTTTTCTATATTGAGTGAAACATTATTTACCGCTTTCTGCTTTTTAAAATATTTACACAAATTTTGCAGATATTAACAGATTTTTTAGGAAGTGACGTAGTATCCATATATATATACAATAAAGAGAGAAATACGTTTAGAGCAAGAGTAAAAATAGGAAATAGTGTAATTCCAAACTTTATAATAGTAGAAGAGGGAGATATATACTCTAAAGTTTTAAAAAGTAAAGAAACACTAGAAGGGAATAGAGATTTAAATATAAAAAATCCTGTTTATGTAGCTCCAATTTTAAAGGGTAAAGAGGTTGTTGGAATTATAAATATAGAGAGACTAAAATATAATAATCAAGAAAAATATCTATTAGAACTTTTTAAAGTAATAAGTCAGTGGATTAACAATGCTTTAGTAAATGCTTTTGATAAGGCAGAGATTGAAACATTAAAAAATTCATATGAAAATACAAGAATATACAATCTACAATATTTTTCATATATTTTAGAAGAGGATAAGAAAAGAAAAAAATTATTTGGATCTGAATATATAGCATTAGAAGCTGGAAATCCAAATTTTACACCAAAAGAATTGAATGAAAAGTTAAAAGGAAAAGTTAGAGATATAGATGTTGTAGGAATGAGTGAGGAGACTATAAAATTTCTTTTTGTAAATGCTAATAGAGAAAGTAAAGATGTTTTAATAAAAAGGGTTTCTGAAATTCTTCCAGGAGTTGAAATATATGAAATCTAAATATATATTAGGTCTAGTACTAATAGCAGTATTCTTTTTTCAAGAGTTAAGAATAAAAAATTTAGAAGATATATTTAATTTAAAACAGATTTATAATTTTAGTCTTCCAGCTCCAGTATCTGGAAATTTAAAAATAGAAAAACCTGAAAAATATCTTATTTTATACGGAGACGGAAGTGAAGGAAGTCAAGATATAAAGAATGGATTAGAAGAGGTTTTTAATTTTTCAAAAGTTAAGTATGACTCAATTTCAATTTCAACAGATAAAGCTTTGGATTTTTCTGAGTATAGTTTAATAATCTTAGCAGTAGAAAATTATAGTGGTTTATTAAGGGAAAACTTTTTAGGAATAAAAGAGAGAGTTGAAAAAGGTGGGAATCTTTTTATAACTCAAAGATCTTATAGAAGTCCTTTTAATCAAATGGCTGGGATAGAAAAAATTGGTGAATTTATTGAAACTAAAAGTTTCAATTTAAAAAAAGATATATTTCCAGGATTAAAGGATTTAAAACCTGGAAGTATTATCTTTGGTAGCTCGGGACTAAAAATGAATTTAAAAAAAGATATTAATGTGATAGCTACTACAGATAATAATGAACCTTTAATGTGGATTAGAAAATATGGAGAGGGAAAAGTATTTTTTAGTAATACCACATTATTTCAAGGTAAAATTTTCAGAGGAGTAATGAAGCAATTAATAGCTTATATTGAAGATGTTACATTTTTTCCAATTTTAAATTCTAAAATACTTCAAATTGATGATTTTCCATCACCAATTCCAGTAGTTCAAAATGAAATTATAAAAAAAGAGTATGGAATGGATACTTCAGGATTTTTTAATCTTATTTGGTGGCAAGATATGATGGGAATTGCAGAAAGACAAAGATTAAAAATGACAGGATTTATTATAATTGAGTATAACGATTTAACTATTAAAGATAAAATAGTCAGAGTTGGAAAAAAGACGTTTGATGATCTTAGTAAAAGAGGAAGAGAACTAAAATCGATAGGTGGAGAATTAGGATTACATGGATATAATCATTACTCTTTAGGATTGGAAAAAGAGATTGATTATGAAGATTATGGATATACACCATGGGAAAGCATTGATGCAATGAAAAAAGGATTAACAGTAGCAAAGGATGAAATACAAAATATTTATGGTGAAAATTTTAATATTTATAGTTATGTAGCACCAAGTAATCTATTACCTGTAAGTGGGAAGAAAGCTATAGTGGAAACATTTACAAATTTAAAAGCATTTTGTGGAATTTTTTATGGAGAGAATGAACCGGGATTACTGTTACAAGAAGTAGGAAGAGATCCGGATTTTAAAAATATATACTCCCTTCCTAGAATGTCATCTGGATTTTTCTATACAGATACAGTTATTTGGCAAATATATAATGCTATTGGAGCATATGGATATCTTTCACATTTTATACACCCAGACGATATTATGGATAAAGAGAGAGGAAATGGTAAATCTTGGGAAGAGTTAAAAGCAGAGTTTGAAAGAATATTTTCAACTGTAAATAGTAACTATCCAGTTTTAAAATCACAAATTCAAAGTGAAATGACATATGATTATAGTGTTATAGAAAATATTGATTTAGAATATGAAAAGAAGGATAACAATGTTTTCATAAATATAAAAAACTATAGAGGACAATTTGATTCACATTTTAAAATAAAAAATAAAAAAATAATTAAAGTCCTAGGTGGCGATTTTAAATTTATTAACAAAAGTGAAAATGAATCTTTTTATATTGTGACAGCAAAAGGCCCAGAAGTTAAAATAATATTGGAGGATTTATAATGAAAATAAAAAAGATATTCCTCATATTTATATTTCTTATATTAGATATTCTAATATTTTTTTATTTTAAAAATGGACTCTTAAGTTTCAGATCATACTTTTGGATTTCTCATTTTTCATTAGCTTTAATTTTTATATATTTAAATAGATTGTTTTTAGGAGAAAATCAATTTGATATTTTTATTTTAATTTTTCCTATAGTTGGATATGTTATGGCTTTAATAAATAATTTTTTATTTTTTAGAGAATATTTTAAAAGTGATATTGAAATAAATGAGAATTTAGAAAAATATATTTTAAATGAAGAGAAAGAAATAATTGTAAATAGCTCAATTGATCTTAATTTAATAGGAGCTTATGATATCTTGGCAGTTGGAACTCCAACAGAAAAGAAAAACTTTTTAATTGGTTTTGAAACTCAAAATTTAAAGTTTAAGGTCGATGTTCTAAAAAAAGCACTGTGGGATGAAGATATAGAAGTTATACACTATGCAGCAACAGAGATAAATAAAATTGATGAAAATTTTCAAAAGGTTATAAAGGAAAAAGAGATGTTAAAAGACTCAAATGAACTTTCTAAAATATATTATGATTATTGTACTTCAGGACTTTTGCTTGGAGAGATTTTAGAATTTTATCAAAATAAATACATAGATATTGCAAAGTCAAAAGAAAATTTAGATATAATTGATAAATATAATCTTTTAACTATTTATAAAGATATGAAAGATTATAAAGCGTGTAATAGACTAATTCAAGAACTTATAGAAAAAAAAGATTTAGATGAGAAAATAGTGGAATTTATAGAAAAATATTACTATGATTTAAATGATTATGAAATGTTGAAAGAGGTTAAAAAATGGCAAAAATCTGTTTAATATGCGAAGGGTCTTATCCATATGTTGTAGGTGGAGTATCTTCATGGATTCAGGATTTAGTAAAATCCAATGAAGAACATTTATTCTCAATTGTATGTATAATACCAAATTTAGATTTTGCAAAAATAAAATATGAAATACCTAAAAATGTTACAGAGATTAAAAATATAATTTTGGATAAAAATTATGAGATTTCACCGTTTAAAGTTTTTAAAAATAGATTTAAATTTAAGAAATTAGAGGAAGAGATAGAAAAAATTTTAAATTTTAATAATCTTAATTCTGAAGAAGTTATAAAAATAATAGAAAAAATATCAGATAAAAAATATGGAAATCCATTGGAGATAATAATAAATAAGAGTTTTTGGAATAGTTTATTAAAATACTACAAGCAAAATTATGATGGAATTGGATTTAATACTTTTTATTGGACATATAGAAATATATTTTTAAATTTAATATCTTTATCTCAAGAGGAGTTGCCAAAAGCTGATATATATCATCCTGTGGCAACAGGGTACTCTGGATATGTATCCGCACTAGGAAAAATAAAAAATGGTGGATCATTACTTTTAACAGAACATGGAATTTATCCACGTGAAAGAGAGGAAGAAGTTATTGGTGCTAAATGGATAGAGAAAGATTTTAAAAAAATATGGATAGATTTTTTTTACTTTTTATCAAGATTAACTTATGATGAGTGTGATAAAATAATATCTTTATTTGACTACAATAAAGAACTTCAAATTGAAAATGGAGCAGATTCAAAAAAGTGTGAAGTAGTTCCAAATGGTATTGATATTGAATCTTATTCTAAAGTTATAAGAGAAAAAAGAGAAGGGTTTAATATTGGTTCAGTTTTAAGAGTCGTTCCTATAAAAGATGTAAAAATGATGCTAAAGGGATTTAAAATGGCGTTACCTAAGCTGAGAAATACTAAACTTTTTTTAATAGGACCTACAGAGGAAAATGAGGAGTATTATAACGAGTGCTTAGAATTAGTAGAAAATTTAGATTTGAAAGATTATGTTACTTTTACAGGAAGAGCAGATGTAAAAGATTATTATAAATTTTTAGATTTTTTAATGTTAACATCAATTTCAGAAGGACAACCACTTAGCATATTAGAAGGATTAGCTTGTGGAATTCCTTTTATAGCTACAGATGTTGGAAATTGTAGAGAAATTTTAAAAGAAAAATCTGAAGGAGAAGCAGGAATAATTGTACCACCAACTTCATACTCTGATTTAGGAGATGCTATAGTTTCACTTTTTCAAAATAGAGAAAAAATAAATGAGATGGGAAAAAATGGAAAAGAGATAGTTAAAAAATACTATTCAAAAAAGAAATTTATAGATTCATATAAAAGATTATATAAAGAGTTAGGAGAATAATATGGCAGGAATAGGATTTGAGTTGAAAAATCTGTTTTCAGAGGATAATAATACGTTTCAAGATATAAAGGCCATGGCCTATTCAGCCCTTATTGGAGTAGGTCCATGGCTCATAACTGTTATAACTTTAAATATTCTTATGTTTATAGGAAAACAATATATTCTTTCAAGAGGAGAGAGAAATCTATTTATGACAGGAATAGTTTATTCGTTCATATTTTCTCAACTTTTAACTGGAGCAGTTCAATATTTAATAACGAGATTTATATCTGATTGTATATACTCAGGAGAACAAAAAAAATTAAAATCAACATATATAGGAACAATAAAATTTATAACTATAATATCATTTTTTATAGGTGTTTTATATTTTAAAGGACAGGATTTATCGTGGTTTTACATATATACATTAACTACATTATTTTGTTTTTTATCAGGAATTTGGGTAAGTATGAATTATATATCAGCTGTAAAGAACTATAGTTATTCGATATTAGCTTATGTTATAGGAAATGTTGTAGCGGTAGGTTTAGGAGGATATATTTTAAAATATTCAAATAATGAATTTTTTAAAAATAATCTAGCTTATTCAATTATTTTAGCTTATACAATTGGAATAGGAATAACATTTTTTATGCTTTTTTCATATTTAACATATATATTTGAAGATTCAGATGAAAGTGAGTTTGAGTTTTTAAGAGCTTTCAAGAGATATACCTCTTTAAGTTTTATTGGAATATTTTTTAATTTTGGAATGTGGTCTCATATATTTGTAAATTGGATATATGGTGATTCATATAGAGTAGGAGGAGTATTTTTAAGCTCTCCATTATATGAGGTTGCAGTATTTTATGCTTTCTTTTTAACAATTCCAACTATGATTTATTTTTTAGTATTTATGGAAACTAAGTTTTTTCCAATTTATAAAAGATATTACGCTCTTCTAACTTTAAATGGAAACTTAGTAGATATAGATGTTGAAAAGAAAAAAATGATTGATGTATTAAAAGAGGAGATTTACTATATAATGGAGCTTCAATTTTTTGTTTCATTTTCAGTAGCTCTTTTATCTAAAGTAATATTTTTAAAATATGGAATGGATTTATATTTATTAGATCTATTTAGAGTCATGATTTTTGCAGCTTATTGTACGGTTTTTATATCTGTATATATAACTATATTTTTATATTTTGATTCTAGAAAAGAGGCGTTATTAATATCAATTGTATTTTTCATTTTAAGTACCTTTTTTTCAATAATAACATCATTAATGGGAAATGAATATACAGGACTTGGATTTTTTGTAGCAGCTTTTTTATCCCTTATTTTATCAGAAATAATGCTAGATAGAATAGCTCAAGAGTTAAATTATATTACTTTTTATAAGCAAAATTTTTCTTTTAATATTAAAGCTCCTTTTCTTGAGAAACTAGAAAAGATACTAAATCGCAAATTAATTTTTCCGCTAATAATAGTTATACTCTTATTTTTAAGTGGTTGTACAAGTACTCATACAAAAGATGGATTTAATAGAAAAACTAAAAGAAATTGGAATACAATGAGTTATTATAATAAAGAAGGATATAATTATGATGGATATAATCAAGAGGGAATTAATTCAAGAGGATTTACAAAAGAGGGATGGAACATATATACAGACTCACCGTATGACTATTTTAATTTTGATTTTAGTGGAATAAACAGTGATACAGGAAAAAATATTGATGAAAGAGGATTTGATTATAACGGATATAATAGAATAACTAAGTCTAAATATGATAAAAAAGGATTTGATTTTCAAGGGTTAAACAAGGAAACAAAAACAGAGTTTGATAAAAATGGATGGACGTGGTATGGGTTAAATAAAGAAACAAATAATTATTATAATAAGGCTGGGTATAACTATGAAGGATATAATGAAGAGGGGTATAATAAAAGTGGCTATGATAAAGATGGAAACAAAAAACCAATAGAAAATTTTGAAAATGAAAATGATGCGTCATATGAGAATATTTATGATAAAGATGGTTATGATAAAAATGGTTATGATGAAAATGGAGTAGATAGAGAAGGATTTAATAGAAAAGGAGTGTATGTGGGAGATGAATATTAAAAATATTATATGTACATTTCTACTACTTCATTTAAGTTCTTTTGGTGTTGGACGGGAGATATTAAATTTTTATTTAGAAGAACCAGAAAACAATCTATATCAGAGCTATGGAGAGCTAGAAAATAAAGATGGAAAAAAATATTACAAATGGAAAATAGGAACGGGAACATCCAAGCTAAATGAAAATTGGACTTTTGATTATGATATTGAAAAAAAATATGATAAAAATTCTAATACAGATGGATGGGAAAATACCTTTTCTTTATATAGGAAATTAGAAGAAAAAGAAGTTTTTGGAAAAAATTGGTCTATGGATATTGGACCTTACATTAAATACAATGTAAGCGATATATCTAGTGACTTTGGAGAGGATTTTAAAGAAAATAAATACTCCTTGAGATATAGAGTTCGTACTAATTCAGATATAGGATTGGGTGGAGCTTATTGGGGATTTGATTTTTTTCTTTCATCTATTGATACAAACTCTAGAGATGGATATTCTTTAGAGGGGAACTTAACAGGAAGTATAAATTTAGGTTATGGATTCCAGAATTTTTTCACAATATATAATGAGTATTTAGATTATGGAAATAATAGAGGAACCTATTTATTTAGAATTGAAAACAATTTTAGATGGACATATGATTTAAATGAAAATTTTGCATTTTCATTAGATTCAGAAATTGATTCATATAACTACTACAAGAATACAGATCAAGATAAATCATTTAAATTCAATGTAGGACCGTACTTATTATACAGTCAAGATATAACGGAGAAGTTGAGAATTTTTGCAAAAATTGGAATAACTGGGTATAATTTTGAAGAAGTAAAAACAAAATTTTCAAATGTTTCAGAATCTGGACTATATATGAAAATTAGATGTGGTTTTGAATATATTTTTTAAAAAAAATAGTTAAAAACATTGATAAAAAAGTCATTATGTGCTAAAATTTTCTTTGAATATTTGTTCAAAGAAAATTTAAAGGGGTAATAATGAAAGTAAACAGGTGTAAATTAGCAATTTTGTTAGCAAGTTTAATGTTAATGGCTTGCGGTGAGAAGGAAAAGTCTATTATAGGTAAAGGAAATGGATTTTCTGGAGAGATTAAAGTAAATGTAATCACAAAAGGAGATAAGATTGAAAATCTTGAATTAGTTTCAGATAATGAAACTTCACATATAATGTCAAGATCATTTCCAATTTTAAAAGATAGAATTTTAAAAGCTCAATCTCCAATAGTTGATAGTGTATCAGGAGCAACATACACATCTTTAGGAGTTAAAAGAGCAGTGGCTGCAGCATTAAAAGAGGGTGGAAAAGATTTTGGTAGAATAACTGTAAAAACAGCAGGACCAGAGCAACCAGTGGCATATTTAGAGCCAGTATCTACAGACCTAGTTATAGTTGGTGGAGGACCAGCAGGTCTTGCAGCAGCAATATCTGCAAAAGAAGCTGGATTAAATAATATAATATTAATTGAAAAATTAGATATATTAAGTGGAAATGGAAAGTACGATATGAATTTCTATGACTTAATTAATTCAGAAGCAGAGAAAAAAGCAGGTGTAGAGGATTCTGTTGAGAAATTAATTGCTGATAATACAAACTGGATGGATACTCCAGAAAGAACTAGAGCTCAAGCAGAAGGAGCTTCAAAATTAGATTCTTGGTTAAGAGAAATGGGAGTAAAATTAAATCATTATTACGGAAAAAGAGGGCATATGGCTGAAAAAGATGCTTATGCTGGAGAAGAAGTACAAGATGGAATGGAAGCAAAAGCTAAAAGTTTAGGTATAGATATAAGAACAGGGACAAAAGGAACAGATTTAATAGTAGAGAATGGAGCTATTAAAGGAGTTAAGGTTCAAAATGGAAATAACTTTTATGATATAAAGGCAAAAGCTGTTGTTATGGCAACTGGAGGATTTTCTGCAAATAAAGAGTTATTAGCTAAATACTCTCCTGGAACTGAAAAACTTCAAACTTCAAATCAACTTGGAGCAACGGGTGATTTTATTCCTGTATTTGAAGAAAATAATATGCAATTAGCTAATTTAGATGAACTAAATTTATTCCCATTTATAGTTAGAACTACTAGAGATTTAACTGGTGGTGGAGATGGATTTATGCTTGTAAATGCAAAGGGAGAAAGATTCTTAAATGAAAATATCTCTAAAAATGATAGATTTAAAGCTGCTCAAACAATATTAGCTCAACCAGATGGAAAGGCATTTTATATATATGATCAAGCTTTATATGAAGCAAGTTACCGTTTACAAAAACATACTGCAAAAGGATATCATGTAAAGGCTGATACTTTAGAAGAGCTAGCACAAAAACTAGGTGTACCAGCAGATAAGCTAGTAGCTACAAGAGATCATTTCAATAAAGCGATACGTGGAGAAGAAGAAGATTCATTTAGAGCAAAACCATTTAAAAGAGAGTTCAGAACAGAGGGACCATTCTATGGTGTTCAGGTTGAATCAGCTGTTCACATGACTAGAGGTGGAGTAGTAGCAAACGAAAAAACTGAAGTTTTAGATGTAGAAGGAAATGTAGTTCCAGGAGTATTCGCTGCAGGAGAAGTTACAAACAGTAGTGCTGCATACAGTGCTGCAGTTATATTTGGACGTATTGCAGGAGAGAACGCAGTTAAATTTATAAATCAACAATAAAAAAAGGGTTGCATAAACCCTTTTTTATATATCTATAACTTTTCCATTTTCAAAAGAAATAATACGGTCACACATATACTTTACAACATTTAAATCATGAGATATAAAAATATATGTTAGATTTAATTTTTTTTGTAGCTCACTTAAAAGATTTAGAATTTGAGCCTGAACAGAGATATCTAAAGCTGAAACAGATTCATCTAAAACAATAACTTTAGGATTTATAAGTAGAGCTGCTAGAATTAAAACTCTTTGTTTTTGTCCTCCACTTAGCTGATTTGGATATTTATTTAAGTAATCTTTAGATAAACCAACTAATTCTAACATAGAAAGAATTTTTTCAAGTCGTTCATGTTTAGGAAAATTTAAAACAGATAAAGGTTCTTCTAAATGCCACTGAATATTTTTTTTAGGATTTAGAGAAAGATAGGGATCTTGTAGGACCATTTGAATATCTTTACGAAACTCTAAAATTTCATTTTTATTATAAGCAAATATATTTTTATTTTTATATATGATTTCACCAGAATCAGGTGATAAAAGTAGTAGTAATATTTTTCCAAAAGTACTTTTGCCGCATCCACTAGGTCCTACAATTCCAAGAGTTTCACCTTCAAAAATATTAAAAGTAACGTTATTTAAAACCAAAGAGTTTTTAAATTTTTTGTTTAGATTTTTTATTTTAAAGATTATTTTATTTTTCATAGATTCTTTTCCTTTAAAGGATTGATACATCGAATTCCTTTATGATTTTTTTTATCAAAATTATACATAATTCTATTTTTTTTACAATTCTCTATAGCAGCAGGACATCTAGGAGAAAAAAAGCATCCTTCGATATTGTCATTTATATTTGGGATTCCTCCTTTCATCACTTTAATAGACTCTCCTTTTTTAAAATTTTCAGGAAGAGAATCCAGAAGTCCTTTAGTATAGTGATGATTAGGATTAAGAAAGATGTCATAGGTACTACCACTTTCTACAATTTGTCCAAAATACATAATTAAAGCATTGTCAGTAAAATTCTTAATAATCTCTAAATCATGAGATATTAGAATTATAGAAGTTTGATATTTATTTTGAATCTCTTTTAAAAGATTTAAAATTTGTGCTTGAGTATTTTTATCAAGTGCTGTTGTTGGTTCATCTGCAATAATAATTTTGGGATTATTGGCAATTGCCATTGCAATACCGATTCTTTGACCCTGTCCTCCACTAAGTTCATGTGGATATTTATTATATATCTCCATAAAATTATCTTTAAAACCAACATCAGATAGAACTTCAAAAGTTCTATTTAACATCTGTTTTTTATCTAAATTTTGATGTTTTTCAATTACTTCTAAGATTTGTTTTCCAACTTTCATTAGAGGATTTAATGAACTAATTGGATTTTGAAATATAATAGAAAAACTATTACCTCTAATTTTTTCAAGTTCTTTTTCAGAAGCTTTACAAATATCAGTACCTAAAAAATTAATGGTTCCTTTTGAAATTTTTAAATCATCTGATAATAAGACAACAATACGGGCAGCTGTATGGAAAGCTGAAAGCAAACCAATCGGTGTAATACAGCTTGTACACGGAATAACAGAATATATGGGAAGATATGACAAAGTTGCCCAGTATTTTACAAGCAAAGGATACGTTGTATGCGGTATTGACATTATAGGACACGGCCACTCACTACAGAATGGCAGCAGGAAAGCATATCTTGGCAAGAAAGGAAGCTGGGAATATGTGGTTAAAGACGTTCATACCTGCTACACCGAAATGAAGAAACGCTACCCTAAACTTCCTTATTATATTGTTGGTTTCTCTATGGGCTCATTCATCGTAAGGGATATGCTTTTATCTCCTCACTTAAGGACTAAGATTGACGGATGTTTCCTTATCGGAACTGGTTCTCAGCCACGTTTTATTCTCAAAGCAATAAGAAGTTATATCGACCACGCCTGTATGCAGGCTAACGGACAGAATTGCAGTCCGCTTATACAGTTCATTGCATTTGGAATGTACAATAATAAGATTAAAAATGCTACATCGCGTGCAGACTGGCTTCTCTATAATGAAGAAGAACGTGATAAATATCTTAACGACCCTCATATTCCAGCACAGATTACAGCAAGCCTTATGTATGAACTATTATCAGGAATGATTAACTGTGTATCTAAAAAGGCTAAGACAGCAAGCTTGGCACCTGTATATATTCTTAGCGGCAGTGATGATGCTGTAAGTGAGTATGGAAAAAATATTAAAACTACCGTAAATTTAATGACTAAACAGGGATTTAATATAAAAGATATCGTGATATTGAATAATATGCGCCACGACATTTTACACGAAAAAGATAACATAAAGGTTCTTGATTATATATATGAAGCTATAACGCACTAAATAACTAGATATAATAGATACAATAAATATATATAATAAATACATATTGTATAAATATACGCAGTAATATCTATAGCAATATATTAGATATATAATAAATGTATATTGTGTTAAATATATTTAGTAATATTTATAGTAAACACATAATAAGTATACAATAAATACATATTATATAAATATACACAGCCAGGCTATACATATATAAATACCAGCAGGCAGTACATACCTTTTATCTAAGGTACTGTACTGCCTGTGTTGCTGCCATAGCACCATCTGCTGCGGCTGTTATTACTTGTCTTAATATTTTCGTTCTGACATCACCTGCCACGAATAAACCTCTGGCTGATGTAACACAATCTTCACCTGCTATTACATATCCTGAATTATCAAGTTCTGCAATACCCTTAAGAAGCTCTGTCTGTGGGCTCATTCCAACGGCAACAAATAATCCATTAACGTCAATGCCTGTATCATTATCAAGTATTATCCTCTCAAGATTATTACTGCCTTCCACTTTCTTTACTGTTCTGTTAGTGCATATGTGCACATTCGTACGTTCCTTTAACTTTGCAAGAAGTGAAGCCGCTCCACGGAATTCTTCCCTTCTGTGTATAATATATACGTTGGCACATATATCTGAAAGATAAAGTGCATCAGAAAGTGCTGTGTCACCGCCACCTACTACTGCGACATCTTTATCCTTATAAAATGCTCCGTCACATACGGCACAATATGATATTCCTTTGCCTGTATACTGTTCTTCATTCTCTACCTGTAACTTTTTATGGCTACAGCCAGCCGCATATATTACGCATCGGGCTTTCTTAGTGCTTCCGTCTGATAACTCTAATTCCCATATGTCATCAACAGGGGTAAGTCTGGTAACATTATTATCTTCTATTGTTACTCCAAGCGAAAGTGCGTGTTCCCTGAAACTTTCGCCCAGGTCATAACCGCTTATTGCTGGAATACCAAGATAATTGTCTACTTTACTGCTGTCAGCTATCTGTCCTGTTCCCATAAATTCTTTCTCTATAACATTAACTGATAATCCAGCCCTGACAACATATATAGCAGCAGATAGTCCTGCCGGACCACTTCCTATAATAATAACATCTGAAATATCCGTTAGATTACTCATAATAAATCTCCATTCCTATCGCACTGAACTACTATTTATTCGCTTCTTCGCCGTGCACAACGCCTTTTTCGCCGTGCACGTTCCATAAAGCAAAGCTTTATGGAACTGCCGGGCTTTCGCCCTATCGTAATAAACTATTAACCATCGCTTTGTGCAAGCACAGCAATGGTTAATAGTTTATTACGGCACGGCTCAATGCTTTATCATATTATTCTCAGATCTTCTTTATTTGATACATTGCCTTCAATATGGAATGAATTAAGCACTGGTTCATCTATATTCATAAGTGAAAGTATCATATAACTTGCTTTGCTGTCATATGCAAGTCTCTTATCCTCATCAGATGGTCTTGATGGTGACTCTGGATGTGAATGCCAGTTGCCAAGAGGAACTAAACCATTAGCTCTCATATCTTTAACTGCCGCTAACTGTTCCTTAGGATCCATTGAAAAATGCTCATTGGAATGGTCAATATTAGTAAGAAGATATATCTTTTTTATGTGCTTATCTCCATTTTCTATTGTTCCTCCAATAAGACCACAAGCCTCCTCCGGAAGATTACTTTTAGCATATTCAAGTATTGTATCAAAATCACTCTTATTAAATGTAATCACTTTGTGACGCCTCCTTGGTTGTCCTTATAATTAGATATAATTATTAGTGGTCTTCACAAACTGCCTGCGCATAGTCAATAAGTTCTGTGAGAGTGTCAGATGGTAACTTAATCTTATGGAATTCCTGTGTTATAGCATCATATGTAAGGAGATGACCTGTAAGTAAATCCCCTACACCAAGTATATACTTGATTGCTTCCATAGCCTGAAGGCTTCCGATAACACCACCCATAGCTCCGATAACACCAGCCTGCTTGCATGTAGGTACTGCATCCTTTGGTGGTGGATTTTTAAATACACATCTGTAGCAAGGTCCTTCTCCCGGAACATAAGTCATAAGCTGACCCTTAAATCTGATTATTCCTGCGTGAGAGAATGGCTTCTTAGCCATTACACAGGCATCATTAATAAGGAACTTAGCTGGGAAATTATCTGTTCCATCGATTACGAAATCATAGTCCTTGATAATATCCATTATGTTATCACCTGTAATGAATTCTCTATATGTGTTAACTGTTACATCTGGATTCATAGCATTAATTGTCTCTTTAGCTGACTGAACCTTTGCTTTGCCTACATCTGCTGTCTGATGTATTATCTGTCTCTGAAGATTACTAAGATCTACCTCATCCGCATCTGCAATTCCTATTGTTCCAACACCTGCTGCTGCTAAATACATAGCTGCTGGTGCTCCAAGTCCACCTGCACCTATTATAAGCACTTTGGCATTAAGAAGCTTCTTCTGTCCCTTAGCACCAACTTCTTTTAAAATGATATGACGTGAATAACGTTCTATCTGCTCATCTGTTAAAGCCATATATACCTCCTTTTAAAGTAGATCTTACTCCTTTTAAAGTAATTCTTACTTGAATCTGATATTTTAATACTATCTTGTGACATTATAGTTAATTACACTATTATAATTATCTCTGTCCGCCACCCATAAAGTATAAGAATTCAACATTATCACCATCTTTTAACTGGTATGTTTCTTTCTGGTCTCCTGGAATGAATTCTTCGTTGATTGAAACTGTAACATATTCTGGTGTTTCAACATTTTCAATTTCAAAAAGCTTTGGAAGTGTAATCCCCTCTTCATATTCTTTCTTTACTCCTGAT
>OGMJ01000539.1_pt1 | contig 22130 bp, 23 predicted proteins | sample 1573181 | NCBI WGS metagenome assembly OGMJ01 (sample SAMEA2582004, study PRJEB24529) | metagenome | biome: Human gut stool | place: China | collected 2011
GCAAAGACAACGGTCTTGCCCAGCTTTGCGCTCAGAGCCACAGCAACGGGTGCCAGGCTGAACTTTGCCTCGGGGCCGTTCTTGGGCTTGCCCAGATGGCTGCACAGGATGACCTTTGCGCCATCGTTGACCAGCTTCTGGATGGTGGGCAGAGCTGCGTTGATGCGGTTCTCGTTGGTGATGACACCGTCCTTCATCGGGACGTTGAAATCGCAACGGACAAGCACCTTCTTGCCGCAGTAGTTCTGATCGTCGATCGTCTTCTTACCTAAACCCATGGTAATAAACTCCTCTCAAGTTTTAATTTCTGAACTAGAGTTTCGCTCGCATTCGGGGGATCTTGCCCCGTTACTCTACTATTATAAACAAAAACCGTGCACATTGCAAGGTAGCAAGATAGATAATAGTTTAACAAACATTTGCCGCTGATGCACGGAAATGTGTGTATTTTGACCGAAAGCCGCAGCCTTACCGTGTTTTCCGGCAGAACATTCCGCAAATGCGGCCATACATTCCCCATATGAACTTCTGGTTCCGCTGATCCCGCTCAAAAATTGCTTCCACACCAGCATAGCCGCTCGCCTTATACTTCCTGAAAATTTTATTTCTCAGTCTGGTATGCTTCGTTGGCCGGTTCAGCTGCGTATTCTCCTGAGCAATGTTAGAAAATTCGACCGGATAGCTTTCTATCTTCGCACCGTATTTCTCGACAAGGTGTTGTCCGCATTCCGTGTTTATCAGCAGGCAGGAAACGCCTTCTTTGCTATTGGTCGTTCCTCCCTGTTTCACCAGAAGCTGCGGATCATATTTCTGAACGCCCCAATAATCTCCAACGGTAATGTCGCCCACACGCTGTCTTTGTGCGTAAGGGCATTGGTAGCATGACCTCGTCCGCATATTTCGCAGCATTTTTTTCGCCTTGGTGGATGTACATTCTGCACTCCTCACTTTTTCAATATAAACAGCAACAAACCCACGGCGGGTCGCACAAAGGCAATCCACCGTAGGCTTGAACTCTCCTGCAATCTTTATTTGCTGCTCCTTTTTGTGGGTCAAAACAGAGCTTCCAAAAGCCACCTACATATAACCCTCAGGATTTCCCGCTTCTTGCAGTTTTTCAACAAATAAAACATTTGAAGGACAACTCAAGCCGTCAAAACCATTTAGTTATCGTAGGTTTTCTTGGTTGACCCTATGCGGTTGTCAAGTAAGGAACAAAAATTTTTGCAAATAAATAAGCCCTACAAGGTTTTCAAATCGGTTTTGAACCAATTTGATCCTTGTAGGGCTTATTTCTTAATTTTTATGGACGAAGACCCTTTACAAGAGTCTGAAATTCCTGTTCTGTATCCGCAAAGTGGTAAGGTGCATACTCACCATACGCTGTTGGCCTGCTGATTGTTACAAGCTGTACTCCCTTATATCCAACCTCTTTGTTCAATTCTCTTTTTAATTCCACCAGATGCTTCCCATGCGTCGTTTTTAGAGCAAAACAACCATGTGCATTACGATCTTTTGCCACTAAATAGCACATTATTCAGCACCTCCTTAAATTCATGTTCATTCCGAATCAATCCATTTTCATACTTTTCACGCATTATCTTCCCTGTTTCCACGGGATAATTCTTTTTATATTGCTCTTTTTTCGGCATCATGCCGTCATTTAAATTGATGTTTTCCCCTGTCACCAAATCATTTGCCTTCAATAGTTTTCAATTCTTCAAGGTAATAGTCACCATGATAGAATTTAGAAACATCCATATCAAGAGCTTCAACTACCCGACAGGCCAAGCCAAAAGAGGAAGTCAAAATGTTTCTTTCCCCAGATTCCAGCCTTTGATATTGACGTAATGTTATTTTTGCGCGATCAGCAACCTCTTGTTGCGTCAGCCTTAATATTTGTCGTTTTCCCGATAAGACAGCCGCTGCCGTTGGAATTATCGTTTGAAAGCCATCTAAAATTCCGGCACTCATAGTATTAGCTCCCTTCATCACGTCCATTTGGACGTATTATACGACCAAATGGACGTGATGTCAAGTTGTACACTTTTGAGGCGAGAGGGCACTTTGTTCATCTTTTTCAAGCGAAATGATAACTGCATTTTTCTCGGCATCATACCGTCCTTTAAACTGATGGTCTTTTCCTGCCGCCAGACCATTTGCTTCCAGCAACACCTGAATGAACTGTATTCCGTTAATCATCATCCGACACTGCCCATCGGTCAGTAGCTTGTCAGGGACCTTAAAGGACATGGGATGCTCCGCAGCACACGGCGTGATTGCAATAGTCTTCCGATCTTTCCTCTGCAAAACGCAGATATAGGCCGGACTTCCAAGAATACGGATAACATCTTTCCCAACATTCATTCTCCGGCTTTCCGCCGGAATTGTCACTCGCAGGTTCATAACTCGCCCAGAATTCATGTCGGCATTCCTCTCTCAGCAATCTCATTGCCCGATTGTTGTACGTTTTCAAGCTGTCCCGGTAAATCTGGCAAAGGTATATTTTCAGATTCTTCACGTTGCGGAATCGGTATTGAAGTAGTGCCTGCTTCCCGTTCGGGCTCATCCAATACAGTAGAACTCTGATACCCAATGAAGTCTTCAAACATGTTCATCTGATGGTCTGCAATATAGTCATTATAAGATTTTCCGATACGGTTCTTATAGGTATCCGGGAAGAATTTCATCTGCTTTTTCTTCATTTCACCAGTAAGCGGATCTGTATATTCCTGTGGCTTCGGGGTGAACATGATTGCTTCTTCCAAATCAAACAACATACAAAGACCCTGATCTGAATTAGCCACCCGTCCAAGCACTTTATAACGGCATTCCCGATTCCAGTTCATGAGCCTGAAGATATTTTCCACAAATTCCAATGATGTAATATCCTTATTCACCCAGTTTTCGTCCTTCTGTCTTGCCCATTCAACAGATGCACTGTCCTCTTCCGGGCACATAATCAACGCAAGCCGCTTCCTATTGGGGTGCAAAATCGGAAGGACATACTTGATTCCTTCAAAAAGCCGAATGCACGCCATATTAAATTTCATAACACCATATTTTATGCTCACTGCAGGTTTATTCAGCATAGAAAACTGGGTGCGCGGCGGAAGTTCATAGCCATCGAACTTTTCGTACTCCAGTTCTCTTTTATGTTCTTTCCGTATCTGTGCAAGTTCACGAATCAAGGAGATTTCCCGAACGCTCAGTTCCTGCGCCCTGCTTTTTTCTTCCATTCTATAAGTTCCTCCTACATCGACATCAAAAGATCATCCAGTTCACGTTGAACTTCATTTCTGCTTGGAATTGCACCAATCATGGGATTTTCTACGACTTGGCCAGATTCCATCACATCACTAACTGTAATGTTCTGAACCCATTTACTCCGATATAACCGGCATTTCAGATTCATCGAACAATTTTCTTGTTCATACTGATTTTTCCCAGTCAAAATCCGGGACTCATCTAATTCAAAAATCAGAAATTTTGCATTTCCCTGACCCCGGCAGATACCACGGCACTGATAGCGGCAATTCCTTCTCCAGTTCAATGTTTGGAAGACCAGTCCAGAAAATGCTCTGGCTGAAAAAGCACTATGAACGTCATTGTCATCTCTCCAGCGCATCGCCGTTGAAAAGCCGTGATCGCTCTTTCGCAAAATCACGACCTGCAGAATCGGATGATAGAGCAGTTCCACATACTCGCAGTCGTCCAACCGGCTATGGCAGGCCTTGCTGAAACGGATTCCATTTTTAGAAATCGTCATAACCGGGCTGCTCTGGTTGATAAAGCAAGCACCTGAAACCGTCATATATTCAGATTGAAGTGCCTTTCCCAGTGTTGCCCCAGCCCTCATCTCTGCTATATCGTTCAGTTTCATCACCTCTTCCGGCAGATAGGTGCTCAGGCAAAGGCTGCGGATGCTTTCAGCATCGATACCGTTCCAGTTCGGATGGATACCCACAAAGCCTTTCAATGCTCCCTGCCGGATTACCACAATATCCTGCACACCGCACTTTTTGCTGCTGGATGCCACAAGATGTGCAGCCCGTGCAATCTCCGGCGAAACAATTGCTTCGTGATGTTCCGGGACATAGGCAGAGCAGCGATTCCCATTATTCTTTGTGACCTTGCCCAACTTGTAGTCCACCACGATGCTCTTCCGGGCTTCCAGATCACCCCAGCGGCGTTCATTTTTCATGATGTTTGCTACCATCACACCGTTCCACTCCTGCCTGCCGCGCAGGGTGCTGCGCTTTTTCTGCGTCAGGATCATTGCAATCTGATCGTAGTTATACCCTTGAATAAATGCCAGAAAGATAAACCGCACCGTCTTTGCTTCTTCCGGCTCGATCACCAACTGGCCATCCTTAGTATGCCGATACCCCATCAGGTCAGCCACCGGGTACTGACCTGTCATAATGCGCTGATCATACGAAAGGATCATCCGGCGGCTCTTGTTGCCCGATTCCCAGTCTGCCAGAAGCGCCTGAATGTCAAGACTGTATTGACTGCTTGGATTCAGCGTGTAGATGTTTTCCGTTTCAAAGTACACGCCAATGGGATGTGCCGGGTGCATGGTTTTCAGGGCCGCGATCTGCGTCATGCAATCTGAAAAATTCCGAGCAAAACGTGAAATGCTGGCACAGATAATCAAATCCATCTTCTGGTCTTTGGCATCTCGCATCATGCGTTTAAACGCATCACGTTTCCGCAGCGATGTGCCGGATTTTCCTTCATCGCTGTAAATGTCCTGCAAATTCCAGTTTTCCGTTTCTGCAATCTTTTTGGTGTAATATAGAGTCTGGTTTTCAATGGAAGAAATCTGTTCTTCGCTAGAGGTGCTGACACGGGCATAAACCGCTACACGCTTCAGGTCACTGTCGTAAATCGACGGTGTCGGTTTCGCCGGACGAAAGTAGTCTTTTGCCGTTTTCTGGCCCTGTTCTGCCTGCTTATGGATTCTGTCCCGAATTTCAGCTTTTCTCTTTTCGGACTCCAAATGCCTACTCTGCCAGTCTGCTCCACACGGCAGCATGTCCGCATCTTCTGCTGGGATATGTTCTACGTTCATTTTTCTTCAGCCTTTGTCATTTCATCTTCCAGTCGAATTCTCCACTCAAGATAATCTTTCCTTCGGATTGATGTATATTTTTCGGCCAATTCTTTCAGGTTCTGACGCTGATTCTCAACATCAAGAATCGTGTCAATTCTCTGGTCGTCATCATCTGTAACAATGTCCACCCGCATCGGCAAATCAAACAGATATTTCAGCAGAAAACAGAAATCACAGGTATTCGCTGCAAGGTAGGCCCTTGTCTGTGAAAAAATCAGATTGACGGCACCCTTTTTGCAATCTTTGAGCAGATGCACCATTTCCGGGCGTTTATAAATTTCCTTATTCCCTGTGATGTCAATATAGACACCAACCAGCCTTTTATCCGCATCATCCCTAAACTTTTCAGCATAGTAGGAACTGTGATAGGCTACTGCTGCATCCTTAGAGCGTTCCCACAGTTTTGCAAGTTTCACATAGCCACCAACCTTATACTTGCGGTCCATTCATAGCACCTTCTTCCAGCTGAACACTCCAATACCATCTCCGCTTCTTCTGGTAGCAGTGGATTCCCATTTCCGTTTTTACCATCCGCGCCACTCGTTTGCTGACACCCTCATTGTCCAGACGGCAATAAATTTCATTTGCGCTCATATCGCCTTTTTCAAGGAAATGCTTGATCCAGTAGGCAGCTTTCTGTTGCTCTGTATCAAATTTAGGTTCGGCGTCCGGCTGTTGTTTTTCAAAAAGCTGTGGCCTGCATTCCAGCCATCGAAAGCCCTTGTCGGCAGAAATGGAAAAGCGGATGTCTTCTGCCGTAGGCGCAAGACTGTTTTTGATTTGATGTACGATTCTTATATCAGGATTCTCGGTATCTCGCTCCACCTGCAGGACACTTCGTGCTGCTGCCACAACATCAATACTGCCAAGACTGCGGTACAACCCTTTGGAGCCTTCTTTTTTGTTGAGGTGTCCAATCAGAACGATAGCGCAGTCGCAACCAGCAGCCCACATTCCAAGGCGGCGCATAAGTTTCCGTGCCCTGCCTGCGATCTGCAAATCGGAATCGCTGCCAAGATAAGCCTGAATCGGGTCGATCACGACCAATCGAGGCCGGAATTCAATGATTGCCTGACGGATGCGCTCATCGTCCAATGTGAGGCCGTTATAAACTTCTTCATTGATGAAAGCAATCTTCCTGCAGTCTGCCCCGCAGCGTTCCAGACGGGGCTTTATCGTATCCGAAACGCCATCCTCGGAGCACTGATAAATCACTTTTTGCGGCACGCCAATTTTGCATCCGTCCGGAGTCTTACCTCCTGTTGAAAGTTCCGCAATCAGATTCATCATCATGGTAGATTTTCCATCGCCGGGATCACCTTGCAGAAGTGTGATTTTCCCGATTGCAATAAAGGGATACCACAGCCACCGCACATCCGTTGACTGAACTTCGCTATACAGTGTCAGCAGCCGTTCCATTTCGTTTTCCCCACTTTATTTTCGCAGCTTGATTTCATGCTTTTATTATACTCTTTTCAGATGATTTTTTCTGTGAAGTGGCACTTCACATGTGCAGCAAATTGTGATGTAACACTTCGCAAAATTGCCTCAGAACACACGACCGCTAGGGGTGGCCCCGCCAAATTCTGAGCCACATTTTCATCATTTTCTCTATACAAATGAAAGTACATCCGTTAACTGAACCCCGCTGTACAGCGTCAGTAACTTTTTCACTTCGTTCTCACTCACATTATCGTGCTGTTCAATTTTATGGTTTTATTATACACCTGTCAGATAATTTTTCTGTGACCCAGCAGGTCACTTGTTCCTTAAAATGTGACCTACTGGGTCACATTTTGGCCTCAGAAGCCATCTCCGCTAGAGGGGAAAAACGAAAATTCTGACTTCTATGTTAGCTGTTCTTTTCGTTCTTCTTGATTCGTTTTTCCATAGGCCAGATAATAAAAGTACTCTTATGCGGGCATTCGAAAGGAAGATTTACTTATGTCCGTCAATTATGTTGCTTTGGGAAAACGTATTGGTTATTTCAGAATGCAGTGTGGTAATATCACTCAGGAAGCCTTAGCCTCTAAAATCAATCGCAGTCGTGAATTTCTGGCCAAAATTGAAAAAGGCACAGAACACCCCAGCGTTGCCACTCTGGTCGATATTGCCGACGCCCTCTGCATTTCCGTTGATGATTTGTTGATAGACAGTCTTCACTATTCCGTTTCAACTTCCAACACCGAATTGCATCGTCTGTTATTGGACTGCAACGAAACTGAGCAGGAAATCATTATCCGCACGGCCAGGGAGTTAAAGGCCACTCTTGTCAGCCTTGGAATTTAACATCCATCCGTATTAAAATCACAAAATAAAAAGGCCCGCATAAGCCGCAGACGCACCCTCGAATCATCTTGGGTGCTGTCTGTGGTTTATGCGAGCTTCTCTTATAATTCTTTTTCTGTATTTTAACTCATTTTAAGTTATAATACAGAATTCAAGTTAAGATTTGCTGTGAATCACTTTTTCTTTACCATGCAGCGTTTTTTAAAGAACGAAATACCGTAGCAAAGAATCTGATCGTAATCATCCTCATACTCCTTTGCATACATCCGATCATCAATTTGCTGCAAGGCTATATCGCATTCACTTTCCAGATTTTCCAAAACCTTCGTGTACTTTGCTTCAAAGATTGCAACGCGGGCATTAATGGAATCGTAAACGACTACATCGCTTCGGCCTTCGCCATGCTCCTTATTGGAATCCACCATATATCCGGCACCTGTGAAGATGCCTGCAAGGAAAGCATGATAGAAGTCTTCCCGGTAGTCATGGTAGCTTATGGTGCGCCGGAGCAGAGCATTCATTTCCTTGGTAATGCCTTCGCTGTCACCGTTCCAGACTGCATCAAACAAAGCATTTCGATTCCACTTCTTCGTACTGTCATCGAACCATTTGATAACTGTTGTTTCAAAAATCTCTTTGATTTCTGTATTCGGAATCATAAGGGCAACCATGCCATCCGGCAACTCACCCTTATAATCTTCTTCACGCGCCTTGGTTAAGTACCCTGTCAGGTACAGCGTACTCCAAAGATTGTCTTCTGAGGAATGTAGATAATCATAGGTCAGGTTTTCATCCACACGCTGGACAATACAGCCACCAGCCATCAGGGTTTCAAGTTTATTTGTGATTGTACTCCCCGCATAGTCAATAAAGGAACGGATGATTGCATTGTCGCTGGTGTTCTTCCAGTAGCTGATAGGCTTAGCTTTCGGATTGCGCTGCAGTTCCAGCAAATAATTCATTACGTCCCATGGGCAGTAAACATCAAAGTCACCGAAATGGTATCCATCATACCATTTCTTGATATTGTCAGCTTGTTCCGTCAAATTGGCATCCTTTAGCAGCTGATCAACCTCGCTCTGTACAAAGCCGAAATACTCGTTCAGTCGAGAATTTGTAATCGTGTCCGATACAAAATTGTTGGTCCCCGTGAAGATGCTCTCCTTCGCAATTTTCAAGCAGCCCGTAACAACAGCAAACTGAAGTGCTTGATTGTCTTTTAGGGCCTGCATCAAGCCTTTCATAACATCGAGCATTTCATTATAATAACCGTTGTTATTCGCTTTTGCTACAGGGACATCATACTCGTCTATAAGAAGAATTACAGGCTTTGCATAATAGCTCTGCATCATCGTTGTCAAAAGCATAAGGCTACTCTTAACTTCTTTTATAGAACCATTGCCATGTGCAAGATGCTCAAACGCTGTTTTTTGGAATTCTGTAGCACTTTTACTATCAAGCAAATAAAGATGTTTGTTGTACAAATCCGCTATCACCATTGTAAGCATATCGTATGCCCCAGTGAAATCCAGGCCGTCTACCTGTCGGAATGAAATAAAGACTGTAGGATACTGATTCATCCACTCATCACATAATACCTGATGCTCTGCAATTTCCAGCCCATCAAACAGTTCTTTGCTGTCTTTACGGATGTCAAAGAAGCTTTCCAACATACTCATGCCAAGCGTCTTACCGAAACGCCGTGGTCGAGTGATAAGTGTCACTTCTGCTTTTTCGTTCAAAATTTCCGTAATCAGGCCAGATTTATCAATATAATAAAACCCACCGTTCCGAATCTTCTCAAAGTCCGAAATGCCAACCGGGATGTTCAATTTTCTCATCTCTGCTGCTCCTTTCGCGTAGCCATGCACAGACTTTTCCTTACTCTTATGATACCATGAATCTCGTGTTCTTACAAGAAAAACTCTGCTTACAGCAGTGATTTCGACTACAACTCATTCTGCATAGCCTGCCAGCACATCTTCAAATGTAAAGCGAATTTTCACGCGTTCATCGTTGAAAACCTCAATGCGGTCTATAAAGGCTTCTACCACATTCTGCGATAAGTGCATCACATCACCTGCTTCTTCTACAGTACTCATGACAGTCTGCAAATAATCGGTGTCCCTCTTCACAGGCTGGAAAGCTTGATTTTTCTCGGTACGAAGTTGTTGAATCTGCTCCATTCTTTCATCTTCCTGCACTCTGTAGGCATCTCTCTGCCGGATGAATTCTTCCTTGCTCATATTTCCGTCGGCATACTGCTCATACAGTGCAACACGAAGTTTTACGAGCTCTGCCTTTTCTGCACTCAGCTTTTCTTCCTGCCGTTCCAGTGCGGAAAAGCAGATCAACGCTTTGCGTTCCCGTTCGTGCAGGATTTCCAGTATATGCTCCGCCTGCTTTATCTGCGCTGTCAGCGCATTTCGGACGATATGTTCCAGCAGTTCCTCGGAAATCGGGATTCGCTTGCAAGGGCTGTCCACCGCTGCAGCCGAAAATCTGCAGTTAAACGAGGAGCCAAGCTTCTTGAGTACACGATATTTCATCAGCTTCTGGCAGTAGCCGCAATAGACCTTGCCTTTCAAGGGATACTGGTGTTTTGTGTAGTTCCCGGCCTGATGATTCCCATGCTGCAGCATAATGACCTTTTGCGCCTGTGCAAATTCTTCTGGGGTCACAATAGCGGCATGGCTGTCCTCGATTCGTACCTGCTGTTCCAAGGGAGCGCGCAGGACCCGATGTTTGCACGGAACAGGCATAATGAATTTCGCGCCCACGTAGGTTCCCTTATACTTCTCATTTTTCAATATATGGTAAACCATTCCGCTTGTCCAATGGCTGCGCGGCAAGTCCCATGCTTTCTGCTCGCTGTACACATGATTTTCCGCCACGTGATACGCTGCCGGAGTTGGAATCTGCTTTTCGTTCAGGATTTTTGCGATGGTTCCTGTTCTGTTGCCCTGCAATGCCAGTTCAAAAACCAGGCGCACATACTGGCTGGCTACCGGGTCAAGGATCAGCTTATGGCAGTCGTTCGGGTCCGGTAGGAATCCAAACGGGCGGTATCCTCCGAGATACATTCCTTTCTTCTGCATCACATGATCGGCTGCTGCGATTTTAGCGGAAAGGTCCCGGCTGTAGGATGCGTTGATGATGTTCTTGATGGCTACTTCCAGTCCGCGCACATCGTTTCCGGCCTGCATCCCACTGTCATACCCATCGTTGACGGAGATGAAGCGAACGCCCAGCAACGGGAAGATGCGCTCCATATAATCGCCTGCTTCAATATAGTCACGGGCGAACCGGGAAAAGTCCTTTACGATAATCGTTTTTATCTTGCCATCCTGTGCATCCTGAATCAGCCGCTGAAATGCAGGGCGGCTTGTAGATGTGCCGGAGTAGCCATCGTCCACGTACTCCTGACGCGGCTCTGTTGCCAGTTCGGGGCGGGCCATGATGTACCCCTCTACCAGTCCGCGCTGGCCCTGAATGCTGTTGCTCTCAGCCTTATCAGCACCCACATCCTCGTCCGCAAGAGAAAGCCGGTAATAGGTTCCGATCATCTGCTGCTCACCGCCTTTCAAACGTGTAGATCAATTCTGCCTTTACGATTTCTGCTGCACGATTTTCCAGATTTCTCATACGGCGTACCCACTCCATCTGATTTTCTTCTTTCAGTTTTTCCGATACGCCCTCCCGCTGGCTCAGCTGCTCAATCAAAACCTCATATCGTTCCACTGCCTGCTCTTCCACATTTGCTAAAACAGTATCCAGTTTTCCGCTCAGCAGCAAGCTCTGGTAATAGGCCGGTTTTCGCAGTTTCAGGTACGCCTTGTGCAGCATCCCCCAGCGGCCAATCGGACGGGTCCGTGGCAATTTCAAGGCTGGCAGATAATAATCACCCACCAAAACATATTCCATTCCTGTCTGGGCATCATAGATTTTCTCTTTCATCGTCTGTTCTCCTCGTTACAACACAAATTCCGTGTAAGTATTTTTCTTGTGATCCACTTCAATTTTCTTTACATACTGCTGCAGATTATCTGCTGTTAAAAAAACCTCTGTGTTGCCTGCGATTTGCTTTTTCTGCTGCAATTCTTCTTGAACAACGGCCAGTTCTTTCTCTTTTTCAGCTTTTGTCTGTCTGAATGCCTCAATTTCATTTTCTGCATCCTGCTTCAATTCCAAGAACTTTTCTTTTGAAATTTTTCCAAGGACATACTGCTCGTAGCCGGCTGCGCTTCTGTGATTCCAGTCGAACGATATCGCCTGACGCCTGTTCAATTTCACGTTTTGTAGCTATTTCTTTTGATTGGAGTTTGCTTTTTCCAGAGCTTTTCCGTACCAGCTTCTGCAAATCACGGTGTTCTTCCATCCGCTGGTGCAACTCCTTGTTAATGCCGTTCCAGAGGTCTTTCTCTGAGATGGAAACATGGCAAGATGCACAGTAAAAATACAGCGTGCCATCACTTTGCCAATGACAAACCAATTTCTCTCCGCACTTTTTGCAAAAGATTCTGCCCTTGAAGATGTTCGGATTGTTCTTTCTGCGCTGTCTGCACCATGTTTTCCGTTCCTCCCTGACCGCTTGCTCAGCTTCCCGTAATGCTGAAATTTCATCAAACAGTTCCCAGCTGATAATTGCCGGATGGTTGTCCGGCACCATCCGCCAGCTTTCCCGTGGATTTTCTCCGATTTTTCGATACGTTTCATCGTAGGCGATGCGGTTATAGACCATTGCTCCTGTGTAGATTGGATTTTCCAGCACCTTTGTCACGAAAACGGTCTGCCATGCTGGGTCCTTTACCCGCAAGGTGTTTTTCAGGTATCCCAGCTGACAGCGGCGCGTAAAAGGTGTCTGGATTCCCTGCGCAGACAGCTTCTTTGCAATCTCGCGCTCTTTCATGCCGGATTTCTTCCAGAGAAAAATCCGAACTACCACATCGCTGACTTCCTCATCCAGAACCAAATGATTCCTCTGATCCTTTTTGTAGCCAAATGGAACAGGGGTATAGATTTCTCCCCGTGCTTCCTTGGAACGAAAGCACGACTGAATCTTCTGGGACAGGTCTTTTGAGTACATCTCGTTGATCATGCTCTTGATCGGCACCAGCATCCCGTCACGGCTCTGGCTGTTCAGGCTGTCATAGTTATCGTTGATGGAGATAAATCTTACGCCGAACAATGGAAACACTTGTTCCAGATACTGTCCTGTTTCCACGAAATTGCGGCCCAAACGCGAGAAGTCCTTTACCACGATGCAGTCGATTTTCCGCTCCTGCAGTGCTTTCAGCAACCGCTCAAATTCCGGGCGGTCAAAGTTCATCCCTGTGCACCGCTTGTCCGCAAACACATCCAGCAGCATCAGATCATCCCGGTGATTGATGTCCTCCTTGATGTAAGAAATCTGCACTTCCAGCGATTCCGTATCCCGAAGTACATCATCAAAATCGGACAGTCGTGCGTAAATTGCGGTTTTCCAGATACGGTGCGGTGCGTTTTCCGCTTCCCGCTGCGCCGCACTTACCTTCTTGCTTACTCTTGCCATAAGTCACAGCCTCCTTTTAAGCTGACACTTCACGCTGCCCCATCTGCTTTTGATGCAGTTCTTCCAGCAGGTCCGCAATTTCATCGTGGAATCGGAACGTAATTTCTACCCGATTGCCCTCATAGACTTCGATTTTCTCAATCAGTTCCACGACCATCGGACGGGTGATTTCTTCCAATTTTTGATACTTACGGTACACATCCAGAAACGGATAAGCGTTTGGAGCAGTCTGTAAATTTCGCTGTTCCGCTTCCAGTTCTGTGATTTTGCGGTCATACTCTTCGATCCGCTTGCTGTACAGTTCGTTGTAGTTCAAAAAATCCTCCCGTGTGAGGATTTCCTCTGCGTAATCCCCATACAATTTTTCCTTAATGCCCTGTGTATGGGCCTTTTCTGCAGTCAGCTGCCGAATCTGCCGTTCGATGCGCCGCACACGGTAGGGTTCCTGCTGGGCCTGCCGGATGCTTTCTACAAACTCTGCTTCCTCCATCACGATCTGGATCTGCATCTGGAGCGCATTCCGCACAATGTTATAGAGCTTTTCATCCCGCAGGTTATGGCTCGTGCAGCTGCCCTTGTTTTGCTTGCTGCCGGAGCACTGATAATAGATATACCGCTTTCCCTTATAGCTGGCCGACCTGCGCACCAGCCGGCTGCCGCAGTCCCCACAGTAAAGAAATCCTGCAAACAGGGCCACCGTTTCGGCATCGTTCGGCCTGCGTGTTTCGGTTTCCAGAATCCGCCGCACCAGCTCAAACTGCTCTGCCGGAATGATTGCTTCATGGGTGTTGTCCACGATTACCCAGTCCCGCATCGGCACGTTCATTTTCTTTTTGGAGCGATAGTCCAGTCTCCTTGTCTTTCCCTGCACCAGTTTTCCGATATAGACCTCGTTGTGCAGAATGCGGTCCACCGCCTTGGCAGACCACGGCGGCTCATCGCTCTTGCGGAAATGCAGGCTCAGCTTTGCGCCGCTCTGCAGCTTTCGTGCGGCTGGAGACGGCACCTTTTCCGCATTCAAGCGGTCTGCAATACCCTGATTATTCATGCCGCTGATCTTCCAGCGGAAAATATCTTGCACCGTTTCCGCTGCCAGTTCATCCACAATTAGCCTGGTATGATTGGCAGGATCCTTCCGGTATCCAAACGCTGCAAAGCTCCCCACAAAATCGCCGCGCTTGCGCTTAACCGCAAGCTGGCTCTTGATTTTGACGGAAATATCCCGGCAGTAGGCATCGTTGAGCAAGTTCCGCATCGGAAGCATGATGGAATCGCTGGTTTTCCACGCAGATTGACTGTCATAGTTGTCTGTCACAGCAATCAGCCGGACCCGCATGACCGGGAAAATCCGTTCCAGATAGCGTCCCACTCCAATGTAATTCCGTCCAAAGCGGGACAAATCTTTCACCAGAATGCAGTTGATAGTCCCTTGTTCCAGTTCCCTGAACAGGTTTTGGAACGCAGGCCGTTCAAAGTTCGAGCCGGAGTAGCCATCGTCCACAAACTCATCCACAATACACAGTTCCGGGTGGTCTATGGCATAGGCTTCCAGTAGTGTGCGCTGGTTTGCAATACTGTCGCTCTCTGTCTTATCGCCATCTTCACGGGATAAACGCAAATACAAAGCTGTACGATAACGAGTTGTATTTTGCTGTGTTCTCTTCTGCAAATTCATATCAGGGTATAACAAAAGCCTTCCACCTCCTTAACGAATCGGCAATACTGTTCGTCAGAGAAGCGAAAGGCTCCACATTTTTTATGTAGAACAAGCCTACCGAGCAAGTTCTGCTCAGTTTGCACATTCCTATTTTCTTACCCACAAACAGCTTACCAGAATCATCACCCTTTGTCCAGTGCTTTATCGCATTAAAGTGTGAAATCTTCTGTGTGATTTTTCAGCAGCTTGCCGAAAGTTTCTCTGCCTTTTCAGCTGGCCGATTTAAAACACCTGCCAATGCACTCAGACAGTGTACTGCTCCCTCTCGGTGCGAAATTCAGCTTCACAATAATTCCGTTGTCCAGATAGCAATAAGGATTTCCGACTTTATCCAGCAGATTTTTCAGCCTTTCCTCCTGCGGCAGTCCGTGTTCCACTGCATCCTGCGGCAGTTCCTCCAGTTCAGACTGTTCAATCGTGCGGATGTCCCGGTTCGTCATCTGGCGGATCTGCGCCAGCCAATTCATTGTGCTGTTTTCTTTCAATTGCGTTCCTCCCATTCAGGCCAGAAGTGTTTTCAGCAAGTTCAATTTCGCCTGTCCTATGTTCTTTCTCATGCTGGGGCCTGTGCAGGCAATCGGCGTACACAGTTCCAGCCGACGGTCATAGATACGGGCGTGAGCGGTATCCTGCTGCGGTAACGGCTGTCGATAATGTTGTAAATCTGCTCCAGCGCATATTCCGTGCCCCGCTCCATGCCGAAATCGTCAATGACAAGCAACGGATAGCCGCAGAGCCTGTCCACGACTTCATTCCGCCCGGAAAAGGCGTTATTCAGTTCATTCATGATTCGGGCAAAATTCGTCATGCAGACGGCCACTTCCTGTTCCATCAGGGCATTGGCAATGCAACCCGCCATAAAACTCTTGCCTGTACCAACACCGCCCCAGAGCAGCAGCCCCACATTCTTCTCCCGCATTTCCGGCCAGTGGGCCACATACCGCTGTGCCAGCTGCATCTGTGGATTTTGCCCGTGATCGTTTGCAAATGTCCAGTGCTGCATCGCCCAGTCGGTAAAGCCCTGCAGCTTCAGCCGCTGCACTTTCTCGTAATGCAGCCTTGCACGTTCTTCTTTTTCTTGCTTTTCCCTTGTAACCTGCCTGCACCGGCATTCAGCCGGATGGCGGTCACGCCCAAACAGTTTTTTGCCATTCGGAAAGAACGCCTCCTTGGGAGTTTTGCAGCTGCCGCAGTACAGCAGCCCATCTTCTGCAACATAGTCCTGCGGCTCTGCAGAGATCGTCATAAGCCTGTCCATCGCTGTCTGGATCGTTTCCGTCATAAACTTTCCTCCTTGTTGTAGGTATAGTCCGGGATGCCTGCTCCCGGTTTCTGTTGTCTTTTCTTCCGTGCTGACCAGCTACGCAGGGTCGCCGCATGGTCTGCGTACTTCCTGCCTGTAGACTGCATATAGGCTGAAAGGTCTTCGATCAGAGTATCCAACTCTGCAATTTCCATTTCCAGTTCCGAATAATCTTCCAGAAAAACATTCCGATATCGCCCATACGCTTCTTTCGTTCTATTCAGTTGGTTCAATCTTAGGTTGTTCTTATTTATTTGGTTAGGTATGCAGTTTTGCGCAATCGTATTGCCCACTTTTGAGCAATACGGCTGCTCATTTTGGGCCATCTCGATTGCGCATTTCTGCGCAGTCCGGGGAACGCCGAGAAATATCTGGTTTGGCTTGGAAAAGCCATTGGACCGCCGTTCGATCAGCCGTGCGGCTTCCAGTTCCCGCAGGGCACGGGTGACACTGGAAATGCTGCTCTGAAGATCTTCCGCCAGCTCTGCCAACGGATAGAGCACATATGCCCGGCCCTGCACATCCACCCAGCCGTTCTTTTGCGAAAGGGTCATGCGGTCCAGCAGCAAAACATACGTCAATCGTGCCGTATGGGAAAGCCTCATCTGCAGCAGAAATTTCGGATAAGGGAAATAAGCGGGTAGTGGGGTTTGTGCCTTGATGTACTCTTTACTCAAACTTCCTCCTAATCGTTTTCAAAAGTCCCTGCCGGATGGGAAAGCCACCTGTGGGCTTACGCATTTGACAGGGTTCCGGGGTGCGGGGTGGAAGACCCTGCTGATTTACAGGCTCATATCATAGCTGCGCTTCTTGCGTTTCGGTTGACGCTCACGCTGTTCCTGTCGAGCCTGCTCCCGCCTTGCCTTTTCGCGGACTCTAGCCTCCCACTCGCGTTTCCATGCAAGATTGGATTTCATTTCATCGGTCTTTCGGAAGATGCTGTACACGTTATCCGATGCAATTTCCAGACGCCGGGATTCTTCTCTCAGGGGAGCGTATGCCTTTTTCCTCTCCGCGATTTCTTTGGTCAGTTCTTCTTTCCGTTTTTTCAAAGATTTCAGCGATGGCAGCTTTCCATCATTTTCTTCTCGGAAATATTTCACGGATTCTGCATAGGCATCCAATTCCTTGGAATGCTCTGCACGGAATTTTTTCTTAAAAATCGCCTTCGTAAATTGCTGCTGGACATCTTTTGTAGAAAGATACTGCCCCGCATAATGAATCTGTTCATTGGTTTTGTACAGTTCATCCTCTGCCTGTGACAGCCGTTCATACGCAGCCTGCGCATTGGCCTGTGCTGTCTTACACAGATCGTTCAGTTCTGTCAGGTCGTTGATGTTGTTTTCCTGCACCCATACCAGCGTTTCAGCCATTTTCTGCAAATTGCTGATTTTGACCTTTAGCGCATAGGCCAGATTTTCCTGTGCCTTGACATTCTCCTGCAGGTCCACAACGAGCCGTAGCCTGGTTCTGGTTGTAAAGATCAGTATGGGTTCTTCCTTGTACCGCAGATTCTTCTCGGCGTTCTGAACAAAGAATCCTTCCAGACATTCTCTTTTGCAGCTTTCTCCCAGAGAACGCTCCGATATGAACTTGTTCCGTTCCGGCGGCAGATAGCTATAACGCCCACGTTGGGTTTTGACGAAAATGTTGTATTCATCCTGCAGGATGTCTTGAAAATCTTCATACGAGATTGCTTTCTCACGAGCAGCGGCAACGGCATCCCGGATAAGCTGCTTCTGTGTTTGAAACTTTGTCGGATTGGGCGTAAATCCTTCCGTTTCGATTTTCTGTTTTTTCTCATCCAGCCGCCGCTGTGCCCAATACTCCGCTTCGGTCACACCCGTTCTGGATGGTGACAGTAAATCGATCTGATGCAGAAATTCGCGGCGGCACAAATCTATGAGGGATTTCTGCAGGTGTTTCAGGTACTCGTTCGTCACATGGTGCTTGTACCCTGCCTTGCAGTCAATGGGCCGCTCCATAAAGGGCTGCTTAGGTACATCCAGCTTTCGCAAACTGTTGATTACGATATGGACATGAATATTTCCGCTGCCATTGTGACCGTCCATGTGCGTACAGACCAATGCCTGATGCCCCGGAAAATTTGCTTTTGCGTATTCCAGTCCAAGCTCCTGTGCCCGTTTCCCCGTCAAGCAATTTTCTGTGCTGTCCCGTGGGTCAAAGCTGATGATGTAATGATGGCTTTTGATTTCATTTTTGTTTTTGTTCTTCTGATATTCGCGGTTCAACTGTCGGCAGGCCGCATCAAAGGAATAGGGTTCACAGTTCAGACCGTCCAGATAAAACTCATCCCGCATAATACGATTTCCGTTTTGGTCAAGGATCGGAGTTTTCCGAAGCTCGTCATACTTGAAAATCAGGTACTCCAGCGCAGCACCATAGTTGGAGTTCTTACTTGCGATATGCTTTAAGATTGCCATAGTTCTTTCCTGCCATTTCTGCGACCTGCTCCCGCATTTCAAAAATGCAGGAAATCGCATGGTTGATGTTTTCACGCATAACATGTGATGGAAGACCTCCACTGTTGAAGAATGCTGCAATCTGGTTCAGGTTGTTCCCGATGGCGGCAAACTCCCGTGTGATGGCTTCGCTCTCGTCCGGGTGGACATAGAACACATACGAGGTATTCACGCGACCTTTCATCAGCATCTGCGCTGCAAATTCAGAGAGGGTCATTCCGGCATCTTCTGCCTGCCGGTGTAAAAGTTCATGTACTACTTCTGTAACTCGCGCGGAGATTACTTTTGTCTTTACGATAGATTTCACTTTTTTCTTCGTTCTTGGCATGGGGTCTCCTTTCCAAAATCAAGAATTTGATTTTCCCGGCAGTGCATCTGCACTCCGGCTGTGACCTGCTGCAGCAGGCCACCAATGGGCAAAATCATGTGATTTTGCACGATGTGAGGGTATGGGGAGCGCAATCCCCATCAAGATGCCGCCGTGGAGAAACTGCCCGTAGGAGCGGTTTCGTATACAAAGGCGAATCTTGCTCTTAACTACCGTCCACTCTGTCCCAGCCCGTTCCTGCCCGATTCTCTCCGACGTTTTTTCTGGTAAGACGTGCAGAATGCACATTCAGTACCGGAGGTATCCTGCTGGGGTGGCTCATGAAATTTTCAAGGTGCGATGTGACTTTGTAAGGAATCAGGGGCTTTCACAAGTGAAACCACAGAGAAGCGGTCAGCCTGGAAAAATAGTCCTTACACCCTATACAAACTCAAAGGGCTATTTTTAAACCGGGCCTTATGAAAATTCAAAGAAAATTCATTTTCCCAACGTACCCCTCTACCTATAACAATCTAAAATGGATTTTTGGCAACCAGTTTTTCAAATTTTGTTGAACTACCTAATTTTAGAACATAGATTTTGTTTATTTTCCACTTATAGAACTAGCGGAAAGCTGTTCTACAAAAGATTTTGAAGCCCCCTACACTAATAGGAATCCGCAGAGCCGTTTTGGAATACAGTTCTGAAAAAATTTATAATTTTAAATAAAAAGAAAAACGGCAAAGTTCAAAATCGAACCTTACCGTCATCCATAGAGATGTCTTATAAAGTAAAAATACTGCGGCAGACAGGTGTTGCGCCTGCTCATCGTGGACATATTGCTATTTTAACATTGTGTAACTGTTACTGATATTCATGCACTGAAAATTTTTGTAGATTACAGCAGTGCAGTTTCTATCAAGCTATTGCTTTTCTCCTTTTTCAGATGTATAATTCAGACAAACCAATTCGATTTATAGGTTTTGTTGGGAGGTTTTCTCATGGCAAAAGATCGTATTGAAAGCAAGTATGTCACTGTAGCCCCCGGTGTGGAGTTACATATCTTGGAAAAAGGCGAAGGTAAACCGTTGGTCTTCATTCCCGGCCTGACCTTCTCTGGTGAGATTTTCAAGAACCAACTGGAGTATTTCTCCTCTGAGTATCGTGTCATTGCTATCGATCCTCGCGGCCAAGGCTATTCTGCCAAAACCGTGGATGGCAACGACTACCTGACCCACGGCCGCGATGTAGCTGGTCTGATTGATGCATTGGGTCTCAAAGATATTGTCCTGATTGGCTGGAGCACGGGCAACCTTGACACATGGAGCTACGTGCAGCAGTTCGGCAAAGACAAGCTGCGCGGCGTTGTGACTATCGATATGTCTCCGCTCCCGCTCTCCCCTGACCCGAAGTGGTGGACTGAGGGCACGATTGAAGAGCTGTCTCAGGTTGCCACACAGGTGTTGACTTCTTCTGAGGGATGCCGTGAGTTCTTTAGCGAGTACGCGACTGTCGTAATGTCTGAGCATATTCTGGAGCCTCATGCCCTGGAGTATCTGCTGGATATTTCCGGCCGCACACCATACTGGATCTGCCGTCAGTTGTTCTGCGACGCTGTGTTCTCCAACTATCTTGAAATCGCAAAAGATGTCGGTGCAACGATGCCCAGCCTGATGTTCGTTGCTGAACACTGGCAGGACATTGCAAAGCCCTTTGTCGAAACACAGCTTCCCGGTTACGACACCTACGTCATGGGCGGTCACCTGATGTTCTATGAGTACCCCGAAAAGTGGAACCGTGTTCTGGAAGACTTTTTGAATAAGCTATAATGTGATTTCAGCCGCCTGTGGTTCATTCCGCAGGCGCTTTTTTGTATAATCTCCGGGTCACGCAATGACCTCAAACATTGGGTGATGCTTCTTCCCCCATCTGCGGCATCCGTGTCAGAACGATTTTCCGAATGCTTTCTTCATCTTTTCTTTTGCTTCATCCGGCACGTTGATCAGTCCGAACCGATAGAACATTCCGTATATATAGGTCACACCCCGGATATCGCCCAGCGCTTTAGGACGTTCAACTACTTCTCCTACCTTTTTAATATTGCCCAGAGCCAGCAGCACAGAACTCCACGCTAGGCTTTTACTATTCTCTCTGCGATCGATCCACAGTTCCTTAGTGTATTGCCCATCCCGACCCTTTCGTATTTCATAGGTAAAGGGTAAACCTGAGTACGTTTTGAAACGCACACCTGCATAAAGAAGAACCACCTCCCACAGATGCTCTTCTGTCGGCTCGGTTCTCAGTTTTCTTACCACTCTGTATCTCCGCTGCCGCTCTGCTCCTACGCTGATTTTCTCTTTATCTGCTGTGTTTGGAAAGTACACGCCTTTTTCATAAGGCAGGTACGATGTGACGGAGGCTTTGGATAGGCCAAGGACTGTTGCCGTTGAGAGAATGGAAGTTTTATAGTCCTGCGTTTTTCGATACCTCTCAAACGTGTCCTGTACCTTCTCCGCCACTTCTGATTCATACACACCGGCTGTGATGAGCAGCTTTCTCACTTTGATTGGGTTTAGGTTTAGCACATCGGCGATGGATTGGAGGGAGCAGTCCTCCTTATAGAGCGCCACAGCCGCATCCATCTGATCTTTCAGATTCTTCCCGGCATCGTATTCCGGCTTTAACTTTTTCCGGCCGCCGCCAGGCTTTCTGGCTTTATATGCTCTTTTCTCTCCCACAATTATTCGTGAAGTTCCAGCGGCAGTCCATCCGGGTCATGGAAGAAAGTCATCTTCTTACCAGTATAATCATCCACACGGATTGGCTCACATTCAATTCCTATCTCCGCCAGCTCTTTCACCGTCTGCTCCACACTGTCTACGCAGAATGCAAGGTGACGCAGCCCACAGGCCTCCGGGCGGTTCACACGCTTCGGCGGGTTTTCTTCTGCAAAAATTTCCAGCTCTGTGTGCTCATTGACACGAAGATCTAGCTTCCAGTCCTTACGCTCTGGACGGTAGTTCTCTCTGATAACAGAGAATCCCAGCTTGTTCACATAGAAATCCTTTGCAGCTTCGTAGTCAGATACGATGATTGCGATGTGGTGTATTTTAGATAAGTTCATTTTTTCACGCTCCATTTCTTTTATTTTCATTATAAACTATACGGAAACCTTCAAAAAACACCGTGTGAACTTTTGGAGTTCAGTTTGTCCACACGGCATTTATTTTTTTTTCTTGTTTATTTTAGCTTTTCCAGAATCTCGTCCGCACTCACCCCGCTTGCCAGCAACTTCTTCAGCACAGCCTCTGCTTCTGTCTTTTTTGCTTCTTCTGCAGCTTTGGCATCTGCCTTCGCCTTC
>OGMJ01000547.1_pt1 | contig 21965 bp, 21 predicted proteins | sample 1573181 | NCBI WGS metagenome assembly OGMJ01 (sample SAMEA2582004, study PRJEB24529) | metagenome | biome: Human gut stool | place: China | collected 2011
ACGTCAACTTCCAGCGTTTTTCTACTCCCTACCCAGAGGTAGCTTAAAAACGGCAACGGTTGCCTGAAATAACCACAAAAATGACTTGCGCTTCGTGCGCTTTTTCTTTATAATCGAGAGTATTACGATACTCTCGAAAGAAGCCCGCAAATGTTCTTCAAGTACACCGTCCCAGTTCCGGTTGCTGCCGGCAAAATCAGTCGTCAAAAGACCAAAAGCGGTACGTACATTCTCTACGTCATCAGTCGTCAATATGACCCGGCAAAGAAGCACACCGTCCCTGTGCGTGCAATGATCGGCAAGGTCTCGGATGAAGAAGGAATGATGTTCCCCAACGAGAAGTTCTTCGAATACTTCCCGGAAACGCCGTTGCCTGAACTTCGTCCGGAAGCTGAACGTAGCTGCACGCTTATGGCCGGCACGTTCATAGCGATTGAGGAAGTCGTCAATCACTACCGGCTCGACGAACTCCTGGTCAAGCACTTCGGCGATCGTGCCGGCCTCGTACTGGATTTGGCTTCCTACACGGTCGTCGAAGGCCGGAATCAAGGTCAGTACTATCCTGACTATGCCTATCGCCATCCGCTGTTCTCTCCGGGCATGCGCATTTACAGCGATTCGACAGTGTCCAAGTTCCTGTCCTCAGTGAAGGACGAACAGATAGCTGGTTTTCTTAATGACTGGAACACGGATCGTGATCATAAGTCGCGCATCTACGTGTCTTATGATTCCACGAATAAGAACTGTCAGGCAGGGGATGTTGATTTTGTCGAGTTCGGGAAGGCCAAGGTTGACCTCGGACTGCCGATCTTTAATGTCGGCCTTGCCATGGACCAAAACAACCGGATCCCACTCTTCTATGAGCTCTATCCGGGGTCGATCAATGATGTCAGTCAGTTCAAATTCATGGTCGATAAGGCTGTCGGATACGGATACAAGAACATCGGCTTCATCATTGACCGCGGATATTTCTGTAAAGCCAACATCCGCTACATGGATGAAAAGAACTACGGTTTTGTCATGATGGTCAAGGGTTGCAAGCCGCTTGTTTGCGCCATCATCGATGAACACCGGGGTACCTTTGAAACACGCCGCGCCTGCAGCATTGCCGGGCATCACATTCACGGAACCACCGTCAAACGCAAGCTCTTCCCTGATGACGAGAGAGAACGCTACCTGCATCTGTTCTTCAGTCCCGTCAAAATGATGAAGGAACGCTGCCGTTTGGAAGATGAAATCGAGCAGATGCAACGACTTATCGAACGCTCCGTCGGCCAGCAGATCACTTTTGGTGAACCGCACACAAGATTCTTCGATTTTCTCTACGACGACGAAGGACGTCTCGTGACCGCTCTGGAAAAAACGGAGGCTGTAGAGAAAGAGCTGGAACGGTGTGGCTACTTCTGCATCGTTACGTCCGACAACATGAGCGCTCAGGATGCGTATCTGCTCTACTACGGCCGAGACGCCTCCGAAAAGCTGTTCCGAGCAGATAAAACGTTTCTGGGCTCAAAGACTGCTCGCGTACATTCCGCACGTTCCGTGAAGGCGAAAATGCTCGTCGAATTCATCGCGCTCATCATTCGGCAACGCATCTATTGCCTGCTTAAGGACGAAATGCTCAAGCTCAATGTACGCAAAAACTACATGACGGTGCCGGCCGCCGTCAAAGAGTTGGACAAGATTGAGTTGGTACGCATCAATCAAGGCAGATATCAGCTTGATCACGCAATTACGAAGAATCAAGAGGAGATTCTAAGAGCGTTTGGTTTGACGAAGAATCACGTCATGGCGCGCGCCAGCTCGATCTCCGAGATGATTGCAGGATCGGGAAACACCTCATTCACCGAGGAACCGGATGATGAGGATGAGGACGGCGACGAAGATCTCTACATGACGGAGGTTTATGATGCCGAGGAATAAGTCCATCACCTCTATCGACAACCGGATCAAGAAGGTTCAAGAGGATCTGTTCAAGACGAAGGCTAGACTCGACAAACTGACCGCTGAGCTTCGAGGGCTTGAGCGTGAGAAGAAATTTCGTCAGGCAGACGCCATTCTTCAAGCGCTATCTAAAAGTGGCAAATCCCTCGATGATGTGCTGACATTTTTGGGGCGTTAACGAGCTTCTTGGCGTCGAGAGTAGGAAACCGCTGGAAATTCACGATAGAGTCTTTCGTTCTCCGAGAAATAAGCCAGACCGTCAGTTAAGTTAATGCCGCTTTGGGCCAAGAATTCTTTTTGTTTTTCGTTCATCAAAATCCTCAAGATTTTTCTAATTTTCCGACCAAGAATAACAAACCGCACATCCGAATGAACAGAAGTGCGGTCTGAGTCACATAATCAGAAGATTAGTATTCGAAGGTTCCTTTCTGCAGGAGCTCCTTGTCTTTCATCATCAAGACGCCTTTGCTGTAAACGTCCTGAAGTTCCCAGTTCTCATCGAAGAGGCACAGGTCCGCGCTGTTTCCAGCGGAAACTTCGCCTTTGCCTTTCATTCCCAAGCCGCGGGCTACGTTGCGGGTAAGCAGCGGAAGAACTTTTTCAACGGCATGACCTCTTGCAATCAGCTTCTTGAGATCACGAAGGTTGCAGGCAACGCCTCCGACACCAAGACCGACCATTTCGCCTTTTTCATTAAAGCGAGGAACCGATCCGTGACCGTCTGAGCTCATCGTCATAATGGACGGTTCGATTCCGGCATCCCAAGCAGCTTCTACTGCGTCAGCAGGACTTTCAAAGCAGCAGGAACCCCCGGTTGTAATGTCGATACGGCCGCCTCTCTTCGCAAATTCAAGTGCTTTGCTGAAAACATACTTATCACGAGCACAGTGCGTCGGACGAATGTGACGAATCGGGAAACCGCGATTAACAATTTCTTCGAACATCTCAAATGCACCCGGGACGTTGCCAAGATGGATATGAAGAACACCAATCTTTCCGGCAATCATGCCGCCAACACGAATCTGAGTCAGAAGGTCAAGAACATTCTGCGTTGTCGGGAAAGACGAACGATGGTCGCCTAAGGCAATCTTGACGCCTAAAACCTCATGAACCATCAGCAGATCATTTTTGACAGAACCTGTCAGGGTTGTCGGGGGATAGGAATAATTGCTTGTGTACATCCAAGCGGTTACGCCTTCCTCGGTCAAAGCCTGAACTTTAGCCAAAAGATTCGGTAAAGAACGGGTGACGCTATCGGTTCCGGAAACTCCGACCAAACTCGTGGTACCGCAGGAGATCAGTTCGCTGAGAACAATCTCAGGTGTACGGCTGCGAGGGCCGCCTTCTCCGCCGCCACCGGTGACGTGAATATGCTGGTCAATGAAGCCCGGCGTCAGGATTTTGTCGGAAGCGTCAACTGTTTCCAGTTCGGGCAAAACAACCGTCAGATCTTTACCGACTGCGGCAATCTTGTCGTTAATTACCAGAACATCCTGAACTCCCAGATCATCCGGGTTGTAGACATGAGCACCTTTAATTAAATAAGCCATAGAAAGATCCTTTTATAAGAAGATTAAGCTGCTGGTTACAGAAACGATCACGGCAATGATCATGACCGGAATTGTGCGGCGAATCAGAGCAATCGGCGTTAAGCCGGTGATACCGGAAACCGCAATGATGACGCCGGCGATCGGGCTCATCGTCCGAGCAATACCGGCAGAGAGCTGAACCGGAACCGCAAGTGCCAGTGTCGGGATACCGACGGAGGAAGCAGCTTCAGGAAGAAGCGGAGAAAATGCAAAGAAGGCAGCGTTGCCGGAACCGGTGACGATCGCAGCAACAATCATGATGACGAGCATGACGATCAGCATGATGAACAAACCTGCGTTCTGGATAGAAGCAGCTGCCTGAATCATCGTGGAGATACCGCCGATCTTGTTTAAACCAAGAGCAAACATTTCCGCGCAAACGATCAAGCTGACGGTAGAGGTAAAGACCTTGCCCATTCCCTCAAAGATCGCCTGAGAATCTTTGCAACACTGTTTGAAATCGCGGCGAGTGGCGATATCGACAACCAAAGCAATAATCAGAGAAACGATGATCGCAGTAACGAGATTCAGTTTGATGGCTTTGTAGACCAAAGGAGAGAAGCCGATTAAAAGGCCCAGCGGCAGCATCGGCAGAATAGCGTAATAGGCAGGACCGGCACCTTTAAGAGCCTCGTCAACGTCAAGGGCGCTTTCTTTTGCGTCTTCCTTATTGGCGGCAGCGCCTTCCCTCTTGTCAAACCAGCGCTGTACGAAATAATGGCCGATTGCAACGGAGGCAATCGTGCAAAGCGCGACAGGACCTTGGCCTTGAACGAAGTAGGTCACAACGTCCATATTGCAGAGGTCAGCGGCACGCATGGCGTTGGAGCTGGACGGTCCTAAGTCCAAGCAGCAGGTTGTAGCGATAACGGCAGCTGCAGAAGTACGGGAAACGCCCAAAGCAACCAGCAGCGGATAAATAGAGGCCATCAGCAGAAGACCGAGTCCGACCGCAGAGTTCACGAACAATGCGATGAACTGGCCGACGACGTAAGTCAGAGCCAGCAGGACATAAGGAGAGCGAATGGCCTTCAGGGGCTTAACACACAACTTAACCAATGCTTTGCTGGCGCCGATACGGTCCATATAAACAGCAAAGCCGGCAATCGCCATAATGTTGAGACCTAAGCCGGGCAAGCGTCCCTTTAAGAGGTTTGTAAATGCCTGAGCAAAGTCAAACGCAAAGAAATTGGTGGAAGCTTTAGGAGCAACTGCAGGAACTCCTTCCAAATAAGCACAGAACAGGAGCAGCAGGCCCAAAAGCAAGAGGATGATAGGAGGATAGTAGTTTTTGATGACGAAGTAGCTGACCAACCCGATAGCGACCAGCGTAAGGATTACACCAACCATGTTGCACCTATGGATTTGAGTTAATAATTATGTGGTCATCCTAGAACTTTCATTTTTAGTTGGGAAGGGTGTAACTTTTTGTTAACTTGTTGTTCTTATGAAAATCCTAAGTGTTATTCCTAAGCTCTTTTTTCCGATAGATGCAACACTAATGCGTACTAGAGGATAATTATTTGACAAAAATTTTTCTTAATTTTTCATTTTTCATTCACTTGAAGTTCACTCTCCTCTCCTTAAAATTCATTAGTAAAACAGCAGTGAACATCGCATAATTTTGGTATATATTGCTCGTTTTATGAATCTAAATGAAGAAAAAACTAGTATTTTTACTAGGAAGGCGTAAAATAAAAGCCGTTAGAGAAGTACTCCTGAAGTTAACAAGCGCCGCTGGCAAGAATTATTCGCCGGCGGATTTTTTGTGCCTGAAGTTAACCTAAGCCGGAATTTTCAGACTAACGATTGCATCCAATTGATGACGTCATTGAGCTCTCTGTTTCGTATTTCGTGCTTCATATCGTATTTTTGTACGCGAACGGGATTGCCGCGCGCTCTCAAAAATTCTGAGGCCCTGTCAGACATTTCTTGAGAAATAAATTCGTCTTTAAGAGACACCGCTTGGAAAATCGGGACGTCTTTGGAGGCATCCGTCAGTTGGCTTATCAGCTGTTCTTCTAAAGGAAGGTAGGAGGACAGCGCAAAAACACCCGCAACCGCAAAAGGTTCCAAAAGTGCGGTTGTTAAAGCGATGACTCCGCCTTGAGAAAATCCGCCAAGAAAAATATCTTCGGGATTGACGCCTTGAGAAATCTCTTTTCCAATCAGGGAAGCAATCCGATCAGAGGATGCAAAAATTCCTCCAACGTCTGCCTCTCGGCGGAAGTCGGAACTTTTTACATCAAACCAAGCATGAACAGGCTCGCCGTTAAACTGCTTTACTTTAATGATCTGTGCTGTCGGAAGAATAAAAGAATAGCTTTCGCCAAGTCTTCTATATAAGTATTCAGCAACAGGACGAATAAAAGTTGCAGTCCCGGTCAATCCATGAAGAAGGATCACTCTTTTAGCTGCAAAAGGTGAGCCTATCTCAATAACTTCTTCTTCCATAGTATTGCCAAAAAAACGTTTTCTTAACTGCTGCATTTTAGAAACAACGGCTTCTTAGGACCCGTAGGAAGTGGAAATCTCCGACGTCGAAAAATTCTCCTGGCGTTTTACTAGCGAAGTGCTAGTAAAAAGGAACCGTTCCGCAGGTCTTATTAGTCCGAATTTCGATCAAAAACCTTTCAGAAAATCAAAATGGACCGTAGACGCAGCTCGTCGAAGTCACAGCCTCTATTCGATCCAGAGCCTTCATTGATAGTTAGAATAGAATCGTTGAAGTGTAAAAAAATGATAACCAAGGAGTAACTATGATCGTTGTGCTTCCGGATGGAAAACTCATCAATCTCAATCTTGTCTGCTTCACCGATACCCGTTCTTTTAAGGAACCTGTTCGCTTCAGCATGGTTAACGGCGAATCCGTTTTATGCGAAATGACGGAAGATCAGTATCAGTCCATGCTGCTTTCCTTAGTTCATAACGAACCGCTCCACAAAGTTCTTCCCATCAAAGAAAAAGTTCAGAAAACCAAAATTGATTTCCGAGACTTCCCTTCTGTTTTAGAAGGTGAAAACTCTCCCGTCTGATTTTTCAGTTTCAAGGCAGCTTCGGCTGCCTTAGCTATTTCTGTCAGTTGATAACACTTTGTTTTTTCGACAAGGTATTTATTTTCTGCAAGCTGATTGCATTCATGCTTATTTTCTCGTTTGTTGGATATTTGACTCATGGAGCTCCCGAGAAATAAACGTTTTGTATCGGCCTTGTGCAAAAAAAGTTCAACAAATCAAGCTGTCGTAGTTACAATTACGACTATTACGACGTTTCGTCGGTTAATTCAGAGGTCTCTATGAAATTACTTACCGTTGCCGCAATGGCATTTACGCTGTTGGCAGGATCTGTTAATGCTGCCGAACAACTGAACGCATATTCCATCATGCCTGAAAAATATGCTTCTAAAGTTTTCGCAGAATTCACAAAAGATACAGGCATCAAAGTAAACTTCATGCGTTTCTCTTCAGGCGAAGCTCTGGCCCGTCTGAATGCAGAAAAGAAGAATCCTCAGGTTGACGTTATGCTCGGCGGACCTGCCGACACATACGCAGCCGGCGTTAAGGAAGGCATTTTCGAACAGTATCGTCCGAAAGACTCCGACGCAATTCCCGCTAACCTGCGCGATCCTCAGAATCACTGGACCGGCATCGGTATCATTCCTCTGTGCTTCTTAACGAACACCAAGTTCCTGGAAAAGAACAAGATGCACGCCCCGGAATCATGGAATGACCTCCTTGATCCGCGCTACAAAAACAACCTCCAGATGGCCGACGCTCGTACTTCCGGTACGGCAACAGAACGTATCTACTCCCTCGTGAAAGTCATGGGCGAAGATCCTGCCTTTGCTTATCAGAAGAAATTAAACGGCAACATCCAGATGTACACCAAGAGCGGTGCAGGCGGTGCGATGCCAATCGCTACCGGCCAGTGCGGCTCCGGCATCTTCTACATCGTTGATGCACTCGACATCCAGCAGCAGGGCTATCCCGTTGTAATTACCTATCCGAAGGACGGCGTCTCCTACGGTATTGAAGCAACCGGTATCGTCAAAGGCGCCAAGAACATGGACGCTGCCAAGAAGTTTGTCGACTGGGCTACAAGCAAGAAATTTGCTGACTTCATCGTTGCAAACAAGATCAACTACGTTCCGACTCGTTCCGACGTTAAGACAAGCAATCCGCTGCTTGATCTCTCCAAGATCAACATGAAAGACGTTGACGTGGCTTGGAAGGGCGAAAAACGTAAAGAATATACAAACCGCTGGATTAACGAAGTCATTAAGTAATTTTTCACTGTTTTAACGTGATTTAAAAATTGTGGGGTTCTGCTTGGCCAAGTCGAACCCCCGTTTCATTAGGAGTACTTAAATGACGAGCGGAACTAAGCAGCAGAGGGACCCGGTGACATTGCTCACTATTTGCGTCCTTTGGCTCGCCATGGGCGTATTCGTCCTGTACCCGATCGTTCGCCTCCTGGCAATGACTTTCATTGTCGACGGTCACCTGACATTTGAAAACCTATTGCCGTTCCTCGCCAATTGGTATGACCGTCGCGCCATTGTCAACAGCATCATTCTGGCATGCGCTGTCGGTTTTGCCGGTACGATCATCGGATTTATTTTTGCCTTTGCGGTAACGCGTTTATCGATGCCGAAGTGGCTTACTTTCTTTATCAGTGCAGTAACGCTTCTGCCGCTGATTTCTCCTCCTTTCACATCAAGTATTGCGCTGACGCTTTGCTTGGGGCCAAACGGCATCATCCTCACAGCCTTAGGCTTGGAAAACTTCAATTTCTTCGGCTTCTGGGGCACGTTTATTTCAGAAACGCTGACATACTTCCCCATTGCCTTTATGACGTTGTCGACGATTCTCATGAGAATCGACCCGAACTTAGAAGATGCGGCCTATTCTTTAGGTGCCTCTCCTTTCAACGTTTTCAAATCCGTCACCTTCCCCCTGTCGGTTCCGGGTTTAGCCAATGCCTTCCTGCTCGTGTTCTCCTGCTCTCTCGCGGACTTTGCAACACCGCTGGTTCTGGGCGGGCACTCCTTCCCTGTGCTGCCGACACAAGCCTATCTGCAGATTACGGGTATGTATGACTTCAAGGGCGGCGCTGCTTTGTCCTTCCTGCTCTTGATTCCGGCCTTGGCCGTATATGCTCTGCAGAATTTCTGGGTTAGCCGTAAGAGCTTCGTTACCGTCAGCGGTAAAGCAGGCGGCAGAAGTTCTATTAAGGGCCCCGGCGTTTTGATTTCCTCAATCGTCATCGGCACCGTTGCTTTCATTACGGCTTTTGTCCTTTATCTTTATGCCATCATTTTGGTGGGCTCAGTGGTAAAAGTTTGGGGCGTCGATAATTCACTGACGTTTGAAAACTACCATTACGTCTTCACTTTCGGCATGAAGGCCATTAAGGACACATTGCTGATTGCATGTATCGGCACGCCGCTCGGCGGTTTGCTCGCAGTTCTGATCGGTTATGTTTGCAAATGGCTCAAGATTCGCGGTCACAAGACTTTGGAAACCGTCTCCCTCTTGAACTATACATTGCCGGGTACTGTGGTCGGTATCGCCTACATCATTGCCTTTAACGACCAGCCCCTGGTTCTGACCGGCACGGTTTACATTCTTATCGCTGCTTACGTCTTCCGTTACTCTTCTGCGGGTATCCGTAACGTAATCGCAGCCCTGACGCAGATCGACCCGTCTATCGAAGAAGCTTCAACAAGCTTGGGCGCTTCCTCGGCCTACACGTTCAGGAAGATCACTGTGCCGCTGGTTCTTCCCGCGGTATTAACCGGTATGCGCTATTTGTTCATCCACTCGATGACAGCTATTAGTGCCACGATCTTCTTGGTCTCCGTAAACTGGACCTTGATTACAACACGTATTTTGGAATGTATGACTGAGCTGCAGTTTGCTCAGGCCTGCGCATTTTCTATCGTCTTAATTTTGATTGTCTTCGCCGCCTCTGCCTTTATGGCCTTAATGGCAAAAGTTCTTTGTCCGGTAGGCGATGCTTCCGGAGGACTCCGCTAAATGTCCATATCTCTTACGCTTAAAAACATTTCTCGCAGCTACGTTAAAGACAACGAAAAGTTCTACGCTGTTCAAAACGTTAACCTTGAAGTCCAGCCCGGTGAATTTCTCACCTTCCTTGGGCCGTCCGGCTGCGGCAAGACCACGACTCTGAGAATGATTGCCGGCTTTGAAACACCGACCGAGGGTCAGATTCTTCTCGGAGACAAAGACGTCACGAAAATTCCTGCCAACGAACGCGGCATGGGCTTTGTGTTCCAAAACTACGCTTTGTTCCCGCACATGAAGATTTTCGACAACGTGGCCTATGGCTTACGTATCCGAAAAGAATCGAATGATGTGATCGCCAAGAAGGTCAAAGAGGCCCTTGCTATGGTCGGTTTGGAAAAAGCCGAACATCGCTATCCGAACCAGCTCTCCGGCGGCGAACAGCAGCGTGTGGCTTTGGCCCGTGTATTGGTTCTGAGACCTCAGTTAATTTTGATGGACGAACCGCTCTCAAACCTTGACGCCAAACTGCGTCTCCACATGAGAACCGAAATCCGCAGAATTCAGCAGGAACTGAAGCTCACCTGCCTCTATGTAACCCATGATCAAAAGGAAGCTTTGACAATGTCTGACCGCATCATGGTGATGAACAAGGGCAAGATTGAGCAGATCGGAACCCCGATGCATCTGTACGATGACCCGGCAACTCCGTTCGTTGCCGACTTTATCGGTCAGGCCAATCTGCTCTACGGCACACTCGTTTCCGTTGAGGACAAATACGGCATCGTTGATGTTGCGGGACGAAAGGTCAAAGCCCGTATGGGTGTCTTGAATCCGCCCAAGGTCGGAGGAAAAGCGCTACTCATCGTACGTCCGGAAAATCTGAATATCGGCGCTTCCGATAATTGTCTGGCTGTCAAACTGATCAACCGTCTTTTCGAAGGCGACCGCGTTGATTATCAATTTGAAGTCGTCAACGGTTTCAATCCGAAGCCCTATTCCATGTCCGTTCCTTTCCTCCCCGGAACTACATTACTTCCCGAGGGATCGACATTGGACGCCTCGTTTGTTCCGAACGCCGGCGTTCTCCTAAACGGTGAATAGACAGAACTAAAGCCGCAATAACTCAAGCCGCCTGCGAGAATCTCGAGGCGGTTTGTTTTTTCCTGAGAAAAATTACTACCAACACCGAGGAGACTCCCAACATTTATCTCTACAATTGAATGAAATTATGGTGCACGCAACGGAATTTTTTATGAAAGTCCTCAGCCTATCTCTCACCGCCATCGTCTTGGCTTTTTCTTCCGCTGTGTCAGCATCGGACTTTGAAGAAGACAAACAATATATTGCATGCCGCAAATCAGCATCTACAGATCGTCAATTAATTGCTTGTCAGGAACGTCTGCTCGAGCGTCTCAATATGTCTATCGCCAAGGCACTCGATAGAAACATGACGCTGCTGACAGAAGGAGAAAAGCAAAAAGCTCTGCGCTATCAATCACAGTGGGAAAGCTTGATTTCTCTCAAGTATGCGAACAGTCTTCGCAATGGTGCGAACTCCGATACTCGGTAAGAACACCGTTCGCGCGCGTGCGAGAATTCAAGCTGGCGTCAGAGCCATTGTGATTATTCCCTTCGTAAGCAAAATGATCAGCAGCATTTAAGTTTAGCTTGCTACTTGCAGGCGGCTCGTGATCGCTTGGATATGCTGGAAGGGCAAGAACTCGAAACCAACTCCAATTTCCGAGTCTGTTTGAGACGCGCAGGGAAGATTGAAAGCCATGAAATCCTCTGTCGCCAAGAAGAGTACCAAAGACTGGAACAAATTTTGTTCGGCACAGTTCAAGCTGCACAAAACTTAAGCCCGCAGCCAAAGAAAGTGCTGGAAGAACAGCTTCTGTGGAAAAAAGATCTCGCTAAAAATGCAAACGCACAGCCTTTGCCTCCATGGAACAAGCGGCTAACAACTACAAATGCCTTTGCGATGAAATCAATAAACGCATACGCCAATTGATTCATAAATAACCTGTGTACAACAGCAAGAAAACAAATACCCGGGATCAAATTCTCGGGTATTCTTATTTTGTAGTCTTGCCGGTTAGTCTCCGGAATCCTGTGTCCGGATAAATTGATCGTCCTTCGTGAAATAAAGTTTCTGTGTCATTTGGATACTGACCCAAGTCACGATAGCGGCTGTTGCGGCGATGGAGAAGCAGATCAGTAATTGATATCGAACTGCGATTAAAGGAGATTCACCAGCCAAAATCTGACCGCTCATCATGCCCGGAAGCGCCACAATACCTAAAACCATCAGCATATTAATCGCCGGCAGCATGGCAGCCGAAGCCGAAAGCTGAACAGTTTTAAGAACCGCTTGCTGCTGCGTTGCACCCAAAGCCAGCAGCGTCTCAATCTCACCCGCGCGTAAGTCGAGTTCACTTCTAAAACGTTCAACACCTAAGGCAGCTGAGTTCATCGCATTGGTCACAATCATTCCGGCCAACGGAACTAAATACCGGCCTTCCCAAAGCGGAGTAGGACGAATTACAACAAATTCGAGATAAGAGACCGTTAAACCGGCACCCAAAAAGATCGCGGCAAACAGGATGAAACGATACTTCCGGCGGCTTTTCTCATTCTGAAGTCCGCCAAGCCGTTTTAAAGCTGCTTGTGATGCTGCACCCATCATGAATAGAATTAGCGCAGCCAGTATCCAAGGATCCGACTGTCGGAAAGCCCACAGGAGGATGTACCCGACAGCAACCAATTGAACGGTCCCTCTCACGACACCGATAATTAACGGCTTTGACAGGCATAGCTTGTATTTCCAAGATAAAAACAGAGCTATCCCGACAGGCAGTAAACCGATGCCCATTTGTAAGAGTGATATGTCGTTTGATCCGCTAATTGCCATCTTTTCCTCCTTAAGCCTCTAATTTTTTCGTGCTTTATGTGGCTTCAATCCGAATAACCCATTCTACGAATCGACCCGCTCTATGGCGGGTCTTTCAACTCAAAGTCGGCATGTGTGAACACTGTGAACATGTTCACACTTAAGTTTTCACTTCGAGAATGTTTCTCTGAAGGCTCCTTCTACGGCGGATTTATCAGCTCGATAAGTTCCTTGGACCATACCATCGCGTCCGCCGCCCCGACCGTTAAGCTGTCCGTTCAGAGACTTGCTGATTTTCGTAAGTTCAGGATCGGAAGATGCGATTACGTAGTTAAATCCGCCGTCAATCGAACTAAAAACACCGACAGCATCGCTCGGGAATTTTTCTTTCAGCATACCGGCAAAGTGCTTTAGTTCAAACGGCGTTAAATCTTCTTCGAAAACTGTGACAACTCCGTTTTCCGGCTTGAGACCGGCTGCGACAAACTGAAGGTATCGATCCGTTCTCTGTGCGGTTTTTTGATCCTTCGCCTTTCCTTCTTTGATAAAGTTTTCCGCAGCCTTTGCAATTTCATTCGGTTTTGCGGAGAACAATGCGGAAACTTTGGCAATCTCCTTTACTCTCCAGTCGTAATCCCGCCTGGCGCGTTCGCCGGCAACAAATCGAACCCGTGTACCGCCGCGGTGCTTAGAAGCATCCAAAATCTTGAACATTCCGATTTCTCCGGAACAACGAACATGCGTCCCGCAGCAGGCACAGCGATCGCAGCCGGGAACCGTCACAATCCTCACCACTCCGTGCAGTTCTTTTTTGCTGCGGTATTCCATTGCTTGAAGGACTTCTTCACTCGGAAATTCAATCTTCAGATCAATGTTCTGAGTGATGGCCTGATTCACCAGTTTTTCCAGCTCGGAGATCGCTTCCATCGGAATTTCTCCGCTGAAATCAACGGTAATATCATCCGGATCCATATGGAATCCGACGTTTTCAAATTTATATTTTTGATGAACGAGGCCGGAGAAAATATGTTCGCAGGTATGATTCTGCATATTGTCAAAACGGCGGTCCCAGTCGAGCTTTCCAGTAACGGTTGAACCGACTTCCAACGGCTTGTCTGTATAGTGAACGACCTCAGAGCCGATCCTCTTTACAAAGGTAACCTTGGCGTCTCCTAAAGTCCCTTCGTCCGATGGCTGTCCGCCCCCTTCCGGGTAAAAAGCCGTGTCGCTGAGGACAACCTCAAAGCCCTTCTTTCCCTCACGACAGGCGGTGACAGTTGCTGAAAATTCTCTTGCGTACGGATCACGATAAAACAGTTCCTGCATCGTTTCCATTGATTATCTCCACTGCTTTTATTTGACTGCAAAAATTATAGGCAGTCAGAAGAGAAGAAACCGTCTTACACAGAGCATTTCTCTCTTCCGTCTTTGTTCTCACTTTCGGGACCTACATAAAAATTGAGGAATAAAACTTCTATCTGCTACCTATAATGAAAGAGTGATAAGAAGGGTCAGATTCCGGAAGATGATTGCATCAAAAGACAAATTCCATTTTTGGGTCGGCATGACCATTGTGATCGTGATCGCGATATTCATCGGTCTGCTCTGCACTGTATTTACGCCCAATTATTTCCGACCGAAAACGGTCGTTGAAACCTATTTCACGGAATCTGTCAACGGACTTTCCCCGGGAGCTCCCGTTAAGTTCAAGGGCATCGACATTGGAAAAGTCACCGACATTTCATTATCCAGCAAGGTCTATCCGGAACATCACATCGGGCTATTCTCCCCTGACTCCTCTGTCGCTGTTGTGCGCATGATCGTGTATTTGGATGAAGATCAGCTCAAAAAACAGCTTCCCTCCCTCATCCAAAACGGATTACGGTTTCAAACGGAACTGGCAGGCGTCACGGGAACTATTTATCTTGCGGCGAATTTTTTAAATCCCACGCTTTATCCTCCCGAAATTAAAGACGTGCCGTGGAAGCCGAGATACCTTTATGTTCCGGCCACGATCAGCTTAACAAATGAAATTCTGGAAAACATCCAGAACTTCCTTGCCACACTGCAAAATTTGAAAGCAAAGATAGACGATGTGACACCCGGAGCAGTGAAGAGCCAAACTACAAAAGAACTGCTCACCACACTTAACCATACCGTAAGTATGCTGGACCCTGACAAACTGCGTGCTCTGCTTTCTAACGCGGAAAACTACATTAATTCCAGCCACGCAATTCTTTCGAAAGTAGATGTCGCCCGGATTAACTCTTTACTTTCCCAACTCTCGGGCACGACAGCAAAACTGAACGAAACCTTGAAGGAAACGAAAGGATCCGGCCTTGTAACGCAGTTGAATAAAACAATTTCAAGCGCCGACCAGGCCATTGTGGACAATCGCTACAACATTCGGGAGCTCATTCTCAATCTGAAGGATATTTCGGACAATCTCAAGATTTTGTCTGAGAATTTAGAGCAGGATCCGAACTTCTTAACGCCGCGCACACATCATCCGTCTCCGATCGGATCCGGCAAATAAGTTCTGTCATCTCCGTCAGCAGGTTTTGTCGAAAATTACGTCGCCAAAAATAAAACAGGGAGCCGAAGCTCCCTGAAAATTCTTTTCTAATTGATCAAACAATTAGAAGGTATGAGTCATACCGATTGTGGCATTCCAGCCGCGAAGGTCGTCCGTGTTGTGCTTCAGTGCCTTTCCGGCTGTACCCCAAGCTGCCTGGGTGTACATCAAAGTACGTTTAGAGAAGTGATAGAAGTAAGCTGCTCCGACGGAGAAGGAGTTGAACTTATCTTCTAAGCCGTCTTCAGATGCATTCTTATTCTTGCCGAAGGCAAACTGAGACTGAAGCATCACTTCGCCGCCTAAAGCGTTAGTGGAAGCAGACAAAGCAAAGGCGTGGTAATCGTTGGCCTTTCCATTGTTGTACTTGTCTTCCAGTTTTTTACCTGCTTCTGTCTTTGTATCAAATCCTACGAATCCGGGCAGGGGAGCATGAATAGCGTATTCATATGCACCGTACAGTTTGAAAGCACCGAAATCATAAGAAGCACCAAGGTTCAGCAACTGAGTTGTCTTGTTCTTGTCTTCTTTTCCTTTGTAGTCCAGAGCTTCGTAGATTAAATCAAAGTTCAGGGGGCCGTTGCCGTAAGTCAGGCCGGCACCATAGTAATGCTGGTTATAAGACCATTTGTTTTCGTCACCTTCACGACCATTGGAATACATGAAGGAGCCTTGGAAGCCGTTGTATTCAGGAGTCACGTAAACGATGGAGTTGTCATATCTGTCTGTCAGATAGAAGGCGCTGTACATGCTGCCGATCGTCTGGAAAGAAGTTGTGTAAGGTGTACCGCCTAAGATGGAATATGTACCGCAGTCAGAAGACAGTCCGCCAAAACGGCCGAAAGCAACTGTACCCCAGTTGCCAGAAACACCGAGAGCAGCTTCACGGCTGAAGGCTTTTCCTTCGGCAGCTTCGTTGCCGTTGCTTAATTTATAACCTTGTTCCAGTTTGAAGAAAACGGAGTTGCCGCTGCCGAGGTCTTCAGAACCCTTGATACCCCAGCGGTTGCCCATCCAGTTGCCGTTAGACATCTGAACTTTGGTGTCACCTCCGTGGACCTTACTGACCGTAACACCGGCGTCGAGGACGCCATACAAAGTTACATCGGTCGCAGCTGTTGCGTAGGAAGTAGCAGCAAGAAGAGCCGCTGCTAAAAGTGTCTTTTTCATTGTGAATCCTAGAGAAGTAAGTTAACAACGCTTTTATCTTATAAATAAATGTTTCCAAATTTGGCTTTGTCAATAGTTTTTTCAACTGCAAAAGAGAAAAACTGCATTGTTAATTTCAAAAAACAGGATTTTAGAGGTGTAATGTTTTCGAAAAATATAAACTTTCATGCCCTAAAAAGATTTGTCCGACCACAAGCCTCTAAAAGAAAATAATAGAGCCCTCTCCTTTTGTGAAAATTTCCTCCATCATTGTGAAATTTTCAGAATTTATTTCCCTGATAACTAGGGAAAACTCCAACATAAATTGCATCTTTTATTGAATTTTGAGGCCCTCAATTGTTTTATTCTGTTTCCGTTGATTCATTTTTTTACTATTACAGGAGTACCTCATGTCCTCAGAAACTTTAACTGCTTCGACAGGCATTCAAGCCCAAGAAGCGGAAGAAGCCGAAAAAGTAGGTGTAGGCGCATATATCTCACTTTTCTTTGCCGTCTGCTTCTTTTCCGGTGTCTTCTACAAAATGCCCGATGCCTATCGCTGGCTCGGAGCCTTCGACTTTACAACCCTGATCGGCAAATTCGGATCCGTGTCCGGCGCTGCAACTTTCGTCGGCAAAGGCGGTCTCAGCGCACGTGCCGGCTTCCTCTTTGCTCTTTCTTTAGTTCCCGGCGTTATGCTGGCTTTGGGTCTGCTTGAAGTGCTTTCTCACTACGGCGCTTTGAAAGCTGCTCAAAAGTTAATGACTCCGCTGCTTCGTCCGATCCTCGGCGCCCCCGGCATTACCGGTTTGGCCCTCATTACTGACCTTCAGAGTACCGACGCAGGTGCTGCTCTGACAAAAGGTCTGGTCGACTCCGGAAAGATCACTAAAGAGAACTTGATCGTTATTGCCGGCTGGCAGTATGCAGGTGCTGGTTTGATTAACAACTACTTCTCTATTGCTTCTGCCCTTTTCATGGCCTTCCTGGTTCCGGTTTGGATTCCGCTGGTTGTGATGTTCTGCCTCAAGTTTGTCGGCGGCGTGTTTGTCCGCTTCTGCCTCAAGACTCTCTATAAGAAGGATTTCGAAAATGCCTAATGCAACAGCAACACAAGTCAAAAAGAGCAACAATCCTTTTGATATTTTCATCACTGGTCTCAGAAAAGGCTTTAACGTCGCGATCAACAACCTGATGCCGAACGTGCTGATGGCCTTCGTTCTGGCATACATCCTTGACCTTTTCGGTGTGATGTCCTTCTTAGGCAAAGTCTGCGGCCCGGTCATGAGCATCTTTGATCTTCCCGGCCAAGCTATTACCGTTCTTTGCGCAACTTGGCTGTCCTGCGGCGCAGGCGTCGGTGTTGCAGCCAGCCTGCTTGCCAGCGGCACACTCAATGCACATGACATCACAATCCTCTCTCCGGCACTCCTCCTGATGGCTTCTCACATTCAGTACATGGGTCGCCTCCTCGGTGTTGCCGACGTTCCTAAAAAATACTGGCCGATGCTCATGTTCAACAGCATTTTGATGGCTTCCATCGGCATGCTCATCATGCGATTCATTGTCTAGTAGAAAATCTTACCCATAGGCGTCCTTAAAAGACGTTTTTAGACCCACCTCCCGCTCCTCGGTTTCAATTCGGAACGGGCTTTTTTTGCTTTCCAGATAAAGGGTCCCGTTCAATCAGTCTCTCTCCCATTCGCGGATCAAACTCTCTCAGACCTTCCAACACTTTGTTTTGTCGCTCCAACTTCTACCGCTCAACCAAGTTGATCAATTAAGAAATAACTCGGCAATAGGCAGAAAATCTCTGAGATCCAACGGTTACTTTCTTCGATCTTGTCTCTAAAAAACAACAAAGAATTTCGAGCCTGTTAAACATGAATACGAATTTTCATCTTATGAAACGCAGCTTTTGCAATATGTAAAGAAGAATTTATTTTGTCTGTATTAACACCTAATTTAGGAATTTATTTTCATGTTTTCATATTTTTATGATTTTTTATGTCATTATTAACCCGTAATAATTAATAATTTTTCAATCGGAGATGTCTCATGAACATTCTTATTAAAGAAACAGGTGAACTTCGCTCTCTTTCGTTCATTGATTGGCACGACGGTCAGAAATACACAGAACAACTGATCTCAGCCTCCGGAGAAGACTGCAACTTCCTCTTTGATCAAGACGGTGAAGTTTTTATGACTGATGCGCCTACTTTTAGCAAGTGGAACGCCTTCTTTAGAAGTCACTGCGATGTCGATTCTGCCTGTTCTGCCCTCGGTCTGAAACCGATTTCTAAAGCAGAATACGACCCCTTCGTACACCTCTAAAATCTTTATCGGCTGTCTCTCAAGGTTGGGCTCAGACCCAACCTTTTTTGTTCTCAAAACTGGTAACAAGCTACTTCTGAAAGTGTCTTTGAGGGCCAAGCCCAAGTCTTCTGAATGTACAATCGAGGGTCGCACAATTTTTTTAGTTTGAAGAAAAACTCTTTTAAATCTTAAGGTTACATTAACAAATGGGCATTGAAATAGATCTCGAGCGCGACTCATTATTAGAAGAAGTCTCGCGTAAACGCCTTCGCGAAAGTTATATGAAGGAAGAAGAGCAAAGCCCGCAGGAACGCTTTGCAACAGTAGCAGAAACATTCGCAAGTAACCCTGCTCATGCTCAGCGTATTTACGATTACGCCTCTAAGCATTGGCTTTCCTTCTCGACCCCTATCCTTTCTTTCGGCAGAAGCAAGAAAGGACTCCCTATCAGCTGCTTTGAAGTTTATATGCAAGACACAGCTGAGGGTCTCGTTAATACACTTTCCGAAGTCAACTGGCTCTCCATGCTCGGAGGCGGTGTCGGCATTCATGTAGATATTAGAAGCGCGGACGACAAATCTGTCGGCGTGATGCCTCACTTAAAAATCTATGATGCGGCTTGCCTGGCCTACCGTCAGGGAAGAACACGCCGAGGATCTTATGCTGCTTTCCTTGATGTTGATCATCCCGACATCATTCAATTTTTGGAAATGCGTAAGCCGACCGGAGACCAGAACTTGAGAACGCTCAACCTGCATCACGGTGTAAACATCTCCGACAAATTCATGCGTTTAATTGAAAAGAGCATGGTTGATGCTGACGCAGACGACTCTTGGGAACTTCGGGACCCTCATTCCCACCGTGTTGTTGAAGTGGTATCTGCCAGAGATATTTGGCAGCGTATTCTTGAACTCAGAATGCAGACCGGTGAGCCTTACATTGTCTTTATTGATGCAGCAAACCGAGCCCTTCCCTCTTGGCTCAGCGACAAGGGCTTAAAAATTCACGGCTCCAATCTTTGTACAGAAATCTTTTTGCCGACAAGCGAAAAGAGAACGGCCGTTTGCTGTCTTTCCTCCCTGAACCTCGAATATTTTGATCATTGGAATACCAATGAACAATTTATTCCTGATGTCATGGAGTTCTTGGATAACGTTCTCCAATACTTTATTGACAACGCTCCTGACTCTGTTGAAAGAGCTCGCTACTCTGCCCTGCGTGAAAGATCTATTGGTATCGGTGCATTAGGCTTCCATGCATATCTACAGTCAAAACGGATTCCTATTGAATCCGTTTTAGCAAAGTCTATTAATTACCGCATGTTCTCCCATATTAGAGAAGAGTGCGCTCGCGGTGATGAGATTCTTTGCGAAAAGCGCGGTCCGTGTCCGGATGCGAAAGACGCCGGCATTCCGAGACGCTTCTCTCATTGGAACGCAATTGCTCCGAATGCTTCCTCCAGTTTGATCATGGGAGCCACATCTCCTTCGATCGAACCGATCCGTGCAAATATTTATCGTCAGGACACGCTTTCCGGTGCTCATATTATTAAGAACAAGATGTTGATTCCTGTTCTTGAAGAGTACGGATTAAATACGGATGAAGTTTGGACTAGCATCACCGCTCACGACGGTTCCGTTCAGCATTTGGAAGCCTTGCCGCAGGTAATTCGAGATGTTTTCAAAACCGCCCAGGAAATCGACCAGCGCTGGCTGATTGATCTTGCTGCTGACCGTCAGGAATTTATTGACCAAGGTCAATCTTTGAATCTCTTCTTCCCGGCTGATGTTTCTATCGCTTATCTCCATGCCTGTCACTTCCTGGCATGGAAGGTTGGTTTGAAGAGCCTTTACTACTGTCGAAGCGACAAACTCCGCAAAGCCGATAAGTTAGGTGAAAAAGTTGAAAGACATCGTCTTGAAGAGTCCATCAACATGCGCGAAGTTCTCGAGAATTCAAGCTGTCTTGCCTGCGAAGGATGAGCAATGAAATCAAGTTTGACAAAAAGCCGGAATTACTACAAACCCTTCTCTTATCCATGGGCCTATGATGCATTCATGGCCAGTGAGCAAATGCACTGGCTATGGACAGAAGTCCCGATGATCGAAGACATCAAGGATTGGAAGAATGTTCTGACTGATGGAGAAAGAGACTTTCTGACAAAAGTCTTCCGTTTCTTCACACAAGGCGACATTGACGTTAGCTCTGCCTACGTCAATACCTACCTGCCCTTCTTCCCGACACCTGAGATTCGTATGATGCTCTCGAGCTTTGCTGCTCGTGAAGCAGTGCATATCGCCGCTTATTCTCATTTGATTGAGACCATCGGTATGCCGGAAACCGTTTACAACGAGTTCCTGCAGTACGAAGCTATGGCAGAAAAGCACGATTTCTTCCACGGTCTCGCTGAAGACCAGCAGGAAAACATCGCTGTGAAAATGGCTGCTTTCTCTGCCTTTACGGAGGGCATGCAGTTGTTCTCAAGTTTTGTGATGCTCCTTAACTTCACAAGAAACGGAACCATGAAAGGCATGGGACAGATCATCGCCTGGTCCATCAATGATGAAACGCTGCACACAGAAAGCATGATCCGTTTATTCCGTGAATACATTATTGAGAACCCGGAACTTTGGACAGACTCTTTGAAAAAGCGTATTTATGACATCGCCGAGAAAATGATTGAGCTGGAAGATGCCTTCATCGACCTCGCTTTCGGCGTCAATGACATGAGCAAACAGAATCTGTCTCCCGCAGATGTGAAAGCCTACATTCGCTGGATCTGCGACCGCAGACTTGCCGCGATGGGCATGAAAGAGATTTTCAAGGTAAATGTCAATCCTCTGCCTTGGGTTGACTCCATGCTTGGCGTAACGCATACCAACTTCTTTGAGAATCGTGTTGTCGACTATGCCAAGGGAGCTTTGAGCGGCTCTTGGGGAGATGTTTGGGGACAAGCAGGAACAAAATAATCCCACAGACAACAATCGTTCCAATTGAAAAGGGGGCCCGCGAGGTCTCCTTTCTTTTTATTGACTCGTACATTTGACTCTCCCTGCCTATCTACAGACGGTAGTTAATTTCTGGTTTTCATATGTGTGAACATGTTCACACTCACAAAAACAAACCCGACGAAACCATTTGGTACCAGAGAAATTCAAGGACAGTAGAAAAGGACAAGAACAAAATGTTGTTGTATAAAACACACAACAATTAGAAACATTTGTAAGACGTGCTCAACTTGCGCACACCGAATTGTTTCGTTAAGATGCACGTCCTGTCGCTAATGCACAGCGCAGCAACGACAGACGGAAACGAAGTTTTACACTTGAAATTCTCTAGTCATTTGACAGAAAATTTTAAACGTGTAGAATTTCAATTCTTCGCTCACGAAACTGAGCGGCGGCGAAAGCCGAAATGATCTTTAAAAATTTATCGACGACCGATAAGAGCGGGCACTAAGAAGTCTGCAGTGA
>OGMJ01000548.1_pt1 | contig 21953 bp, 18 predicted proteins | sample 1573181 | NCBI WGS metagenome assembly OGMJ01 (sample SAMEA2582004, study PRJEB24529) | metagenome | biome: Human gut stool | place: China | collected 2011
ACTTTCTCAGTTTTCAATGATACGATTTCGGGAAAAAAACGGAGCTTGGCCTATACATCGGGGCAAATTCCAGTAGATCCTAAAACTGGAGAAATTGAAGCTAAAATAGAAGAACAAACTAGACAGAGTTGTGAAAATGTGAAAGCAATATTAGAAGCAGGAGGAAGTAATTTAGAAAAGGTATTTAAAACAACTTGTTTTCTAGCAGATATGAAAGATTTTGTTGCTTTTAATAAAATTTATGAGGAATATTTTGTTTCTAAACCTGCTAGGAGTTGTGTGGCAGTAAAAGAATTACCAAAGGGAGTTTTATGCGAAATAGAGGTAATAGCATTGATAAAATAAAATTTTAAGGAGAAATATAATCAATGGAAATTATTATGATTGGAAGTCATTTGTGTCAAGATACTTTATATGCTCTTTATAAATTAAAAGAACAAAATGTGACTATTAATTTTAAAAATATAGCTACAGACTTTGCAGTTTTAAAAGAATACATAAAGATATATACTGAAAATGAGTTATACGAAGAAGTTAGAAAAAATGGGAAGTTAGGAATTCCGTTTTTCCAATTAGAAGATGGTGGATATACTCTTAACTTAGAAGAAGTTTTAGAGAAATTATAAAGGAGTAAAAATGGATAAACAGAATTTTATAAAAGAATATGCTGTAGATCGTCATAATAGTAATTCTTATAAATGGGATGATCTAAAAAATAGATTTGGAAAAGACGATTTAATCTCAATGTGGATTGCAGATATGGATTTTAAAACAAGTAATAAAATAATAGAAAGTATGATTGAAAGAATAAAAAATGGTGTATTTGGTTATTCTTTTTTACCAAATGAATATTATATTGCATTTTCAAAATGGATGGTTGAAAGACATAAATTAGAGTTAGATAAAGAATGGATACGGTTTTCAACTGGAGTTGTAACTTCTATAAGTTGGATGATAAATGCATTTACACAAGAAGAAGATGCTTGTTTAATATTAACACCAGTGTATCCACCATTTCATAATACAATTACAAATAATAACAGACGGTTAGTAACCGTTGACTTAATAAATAATAATGGATATTTTACAATGGATTATGAAGAAATAGAAAAAGTAATAGCTGAAAATAAAATAAAAATGTTTATTCATTGTTCACCGCATAATCCTGTTGGAAGAGTTTGGAAAGAAAAAGAATTAGAGAAAATATTTGATATTTGTAAAAAATATAATGTTTTAATAGTAAGTGATGAAATACATCAAGATATAATTTTAAAGGAACATAAATTTATACCAGCAATGTTAGTAGAAAACGGAAAATATAATGATAATTTAATTGTATTATCATCTGCATCAAAAACATTTAATTTAGCTGGATTAATTCATTCACATATACTTATTTATAATGAAGATCTACGAAATAAATATGATAATTATATAAAGAGAATAAATAGAACAGAAGTCAACATAATTGGAGCGATTGCTACTCAAACTGGATATGAACATGGAAAAGAATGGTTAGAAAATATTTTAGAAATTATTCAAAATAATTATGAATATATGAAATCAGAATTTGAAAAAAAAGCTTCTGAGATTGTAATTTCACCTTTAGAAGGAACATATTTAGTTTTTATAAACTTACAAGGGTATATAAAGGCAGAAAATATTAAGGATTTTATTCAAAATAAGTGTAATTTAGCAGTAAATTATGGGGAAACTTTTGGAGAAAATTTTGGGGGGTTCATACGACTTAATTTAGCTACTAATCCAGAATATATAAAAATAGCAGTAAAAAATATATTAACTGAGATAAAAAAATTAAAATAAGTATAAAAACTGAGTTTAAAACTCAGTTTTTTTCATATGAAATACCTTATTTAGACTATACTTTTAAATTTATTAGTTACTTATAAATTTCTTAATATATTTATAAATAAAAGTTACTATGATACATTATATTAAATAAAAATTTAGTATTTTTTAACACAATTAAAAAGGAGGAAATAATTTGGACTTAATAAAATTAATAAGTATTTTTTGTGTGATATTAATTTTTATAAAATTAAACAAACCATTATATATATCTATTAGTACGGGAATATTTACCTGTATACTAATGTATAATATTCCAATTAAAGAATCGCTAAAACTTATAGTAAAAGGATTTGTTGATAGCAATACAACAAATCTTATCTTAGCATTTTATACAATAACTTTTATTCAAAGAATGATGGAAAATAGAGGGTTTCTTTTATTGGCAGAAAAAACTTTATATGCAATATTTAATAGTAAAAGAGTAAATGCTATGGTTGCACCATTTATAATAGGAATACTTCCATCTCCTGGAGCAGTATTAATAGCAGCACCTATTGTTGAAAATTCAGCTGGAAATCATTTGGAAATAGAAGAGAAAGCCTTTGTAGCAAGTCATTTTAGACATATATCAGAATCATTTTTACCTACATATTCTTCGATACTTTTAGCATTGAGATTAGGTAACATAAATACAAGTAAATTTGTATTTTATATGATTCCAATGGTCATCTTGTTATTTTTGCTAGGATATTTTTTTTATATAAAGAAAATTCCTAAAGAGGAGTATGTAAAAGATAACATCAACAAAATAAATGAGACAAAAAAACTTATGAAATATCTATGGCCTATAATTTTAGTTATAACTTTAATTTTAGGATTTAGACTTCCAGTATATTATGCAACTATTATAACAATAATGATTTTTGCTATAATAGGAAAATTTAAAATCTTAGAACTTATTCCAATGTTAAAAACATCTTTTGAATTAAAACTCATTTTGAGTACAATCACCATAATGATTTTTTCAAAGTTTATATCATATGTGGGTATAATAAATAAACTTCCTACATATTTTAATAAATTAGATATTGCTCCAATATATATTTTTGTAATTATATTTATGATATCTACATTAATGGCGGGGTCTCAAGCTACAATAGCGCTTGTTATTCCATTAGCTTTTGCAACAATTCCATCTGGTGGAATTCCTTTGATGATTTTATTGATGTGTATAACTTATATTACGATGCAAATTTCACCAACACATATATGCTTAGCTGTAGTAACAGAACATTTTAATATAACTTTTATTGAACTTTTTAAAAAAACATTTTTTATATTTATAATATTTACTATATCAAGTTTTGCATATTTTTTCTTATTAACTAAAATTATTTAAACAAAAAATACCTATAATAAAAATATATGAACAAATAAATTTATTTTGACTTTAAATTTTATATTTATTATAAAAATAGGGTATACATTATGTATACCCTAATCTTTTCAAAGGTCTTAAAATCGATTTTACGAGGTCGTTTTTTTCAGCTTTTTTTAAATTTAATTATTAATAGAAATTTATACTTTAAATATTAAGTTCTGCAACAACTTTGTTCATATCACTATCAGTAATACCTAAATATAGAAGTGTAGTAGATTGACTACTATGATTTAATCTTTTCATAATAAGTTCTAGCTTGTACCCTTTAGAATATGCTAAATTTCCCCAAGTTTTTCTCATAGTATGAGTTCCTACACGAATACTTAAATTTTCGTCAAATACTGCTATTTTAAAATATTTATCAACTGCCTGTCTAGTTATATGATTTTTACTTTTACTAGTTCTATTCCCTTCTCCAACAAAAAGAAATGGATTATCTTCAGATACTATAGCTTTTTTTCTTAATTCAAGAGCTTCTTTAAGAGCGATAGATGTATTTTCATTTATTTTTACATGATTAACTTTTCCAGTTTTCTTATCAATGGCTAGATAGTTTCCAGTTAAAAGATAATTTTTAGCTTGATCTACAGTAATTTTTAAAACATCAGAAACTCTAAGAGCTAAATTAACTCCAACTTTCCATACCAGGAAACAAGTAGGATTAATTTCAGCCAATCTATTTTCAAATATTTTTAAATCTATCTCATTTTTAAACCCTTCAACAGTATTTTTCATGATTTTCACAACATCCTTATTTTATTGATATTTCTAGTTTACGTTTTTATCTATAAAATAGATTATACAGGTAATAAGGTAAGTAGTCAATAAAATATGAGTTTTCTAGTTGCTATAATTATATTTTGTAAACTAGAGCTGAGGTAATAAAAAATAGTTTAGATTTTATAATTTCAAGTATATTTATAAAAAAAATCTAAAATTAATAAAGGGATGATTTTTTTAATCATCCCTAAAAATATAAAAGATAGTAGCTCACAAAATAATATCCGTCGTTTTTCATTTTTCTTATATAACATCATTATGAATGCATACTCTAAATGCTCACATATGCATATTAGTAATTTTTCTTGTAAATTTAGATAGCTACCATATTTTCATCTAAAATAATTTCTTCTTATTAAAATTTTTTTATATTTTTACCTCTATTTAACTCAATCTCTTTTATTTATCTTTTTAATTCATATATTTTTTTTTCTAAAATCTCTCCTATCAATATAACTTTATTTTGATTTAGTTTTGGATTTACAACTGCACTCATAACATATTCTCCATTATTTATATAGATTTCTGCTACACATTTGTCTACTATAACTCTTAACTCAATGCTTGGTTCTTTTATTTCTAAATTTAGTTCTCTTTTTAATCCAAATGTTTCTAATACTTTAAAATCATTTATAATATCACTTCTATCTAAAATAATTTTATTCTCTTTAAAATCAAAATGTAACTTTAATCCAACTCCATTATTCTCAAATAATATCAAAGTAAAATCTTTATCTGTACCTATTTTTAAATTTAAATCATACTGATTTTTATTATCTAATTCTGAAAACTCTCCAAGTTCTTTATTTCTATATTTTTCTATCTCCTTTACTGGCATTTGATATAATTTCCCATCTTTATAATTTAACTCTCTTGGAATTGTCATTATTCCTGTAAAGTTTTCACCTGGTAAAGGTGCATGGTTTACTAACCATCCGATTAAAACTCTTCTACCTTTTTCATCTAAAAAACTTTGAGGTGCATAGAATTCAAATCCGTTGTCTAACCTTTTTAAATCACTATGAAGAAACTCTTTTTTCTCATAATCAAAATCACCTAAATAATAACCTGCTATATGAACTTGACCATCTGTTCCAATTCCTTGAGGACTAAATACAAGAACTTCTTTTCCACCAATTTCAAATAGATCTGGACACTCCCACATAAATCCCATATTGGCTTCTTTTAACTCTGTAAAAATATTCCAATTTTTTAAATCATCTGATTCATACATAAGTATTTTTCCACCAGCTTGATCTTTTGCCCCTAAAACCATATAGTATTTTCCATCTGTTTCCCATACTTTTGGATCTCTTATATGAGCTGTACAAGTTTTTTCTGGAATTGGTACTTCTAATTTTGCAACTTTTTCAAAATTAATTCCATCTTTTGATTTAGCTAAAATTTGAGTTGATATTAAGTCATCATCTCCTACTGTTATTGTATTTCCAAATTCATTTAATCTTTTAGTAGTCATTTCTACACCTGTATAAAATAGATGTAATTCATTATCTTTCACAAAAGCACTTCCAGAGAAACATCCATCAATGTCACCAAGCTCTTTACTATCAGGATATAATGCATGTTCTAGATGTTCCCATGCAAAAAGATCCTTACTTTTAGCATGCCCCCAAGTCATATTTCCCCAATAACAATTTTCTGGATTATGTTGATAAAATATATGATACTCTCCATTAAAATGTGATAACCCATTTGGGTCATTCATCCAATTTTTTTCTGGTGTAAAATGAAATAATGGTCTTTTACTCATTAGGCTTCTCCTTGTATAATTTTAATACTTTCTAACTCTATTTTTCTTAATCTTCTTTTTCTAAAGAACAGTGCAATCATTATAGCAACTGTCCATAATATCATTAAGTAACTTTTTAAATTACTATAATTTTGTGTTACTAAACCTAATTTTGAGAATATTAAGTAAAACGAAATCATAAATGTTACTATTAACGTTGCAACTTCATATTGCTTATCCCAAGGTGTTAATTCAACTACATTTTTATCTTTTAAAATAAAAGGCTCTTTTCTTGGGTATTTTTTTCCAATAGCTAACATTATTCCACAACAAATTACAAATAAAATTGCCAATTGATGTAAAAAATGTAAATCTGGTTTTACCACAAGTTGTAACATTGCATATGATGAAACAAAAATAATTAAAGCAATTTTTGCTGCTATTGCAGGAACTCTTTTTGTTGTATATCCAATAAATATTATTGTAAATATTGGTACACTAAAAAATCCATTTACTGTTTGCAAATATTGGAAAAGGCCATTTGGAGCATTCATTATCATAGGTGCTATAAACATCGATATCAATGCTACTAAAAATCCAAATAGTTTGCCTTTATTTACAATCTCTAAGTCACTTTTATTTTTTCCAAACTTCGGTTTATATATATTTAAACTAAAAAGAGTTGCAGCACTATTTAAAACACTATTATATGAACTTAAAACTGCTCCAAACATAACTGCAGCAAAGAATCCTAAAAGATAATTTGGCATAAGATCTCTTACTAAATAAGAATAAGTTAAATCTGCATCAGAGATTGTATCACCATATATATGATAACCAATTATTCCAGGAATAATAACCATTAAAGGTGTTAATATCTTTAAAAATCCTGCTATCATAACTCCTTTTTGTCCCTCTTTTAAATTCTTAGCTCCTAAAGCTCTTTGAATTATTCCTTGATCTGTACCCCAGTAATATAAGTTAACTAAAATCATTCCAGTAAAGAGTGTTGAAAACGGTAATGAATCGCTACTTTTTCCTATAGCATCAAATTTTTCTGGATGAGATTCTACAAGTTTTATAACTCCATGAAAAAAATCACCCTTACCTATAAATTTAAATCCTAAATATGGAACAGCCAATCCTCCAATTATAAGTCCTATTCCATTTAATGTATCTGAAAAAGCTACCGCTTTTAATCCACCAAATATAGCATAGATTGCACCTATTATTCCAATTGCCCAAACTGTTATCCAAATACTTGCTGTATGACTTACATTTAGCATTCCTGGAATATCAAATAGTTGACTTAAAACTAAAGCACCTGCGTATAAAGTTGGTGGTAATGCACTGAGTAAATAACTTACTAGAAAAAGATAAGTTACAAATTGCTTAACACTAGAATCGAATCGTTCTTCTAAAAATTCTGGTATAGTCGTAAGTCCTCCTTTTAAATATCTTGGAACTAAAAACATTGCAACTAGAACTAGAGTTATTCCAGAACAAACTTCCCAACCCATAACTGACATATTATATACATAAGATTGTGCACTCATTCCTGAAAAATTTACTGGACTTAAATTTGTAAGCATTAAAGATCCTGCTATGAAACCACCTGTTAAACTCCTTCCACCCAAAAAGTACCCGTCATTTGTTGTTAGGTTATCACCTTTTGTTTTAAAATATGTTAGTGTTGCTACTAACAATGTGAAAAAAATGAAAGATATTATCATTAACATCTTTTTGTTACCCCCCCTGTTAATTTATTTTTTGAAATTGCATGAATATTATGTAAACGAATTCATATGCTGTAAAAATTAAAAGATAAGAATCTCTTATCTTTAATTTATTTAAAGAATTTTACTGTTGAATCTCTTGGAATCAATCTAGGTAATATCTCTATATGCTTTATCTCTTTATTACCACTTTTCGCTTCCATCATTAACCTTTCAAATGCCAAAAATGCAATCTCCCTTACTGGCTGTGCTACTGTTGTTATAGATAAATAACTTGTAAAGCTTATATTATCAAAACCTGCTACTGCAATATCCTCTGGAACTTTTATCCCCTTGTCTCTAAAAAAGTTTATAACTTCCATAGCAACAATATCATTTCCTGTAAATATAGCCGTAAAATCAAACTTCTTATGCTTTTTTAAATATTTTTCTAAAGAACTATATACAGCTTCTTTTATATTGATAGATGAATAATTATAGAAATCTATACAATTTTCATCTTTTAAATTTACATTTAAACTTGCTAAGCCATCTTTGAAACCTTTAAATTTATCATCTTTATTTCCGATATATCCAATTTTTTCATGTCCTAAACTTACAAAATGTTTTGCTAAAAGTTCTCCACCAACTTTATGATTAATTGATACTCCAGAAAAATTTTGTGATAATTTCCCCATAGTCACAACTGGAATCTTATTTTCAATTAACTTTTTTGAATAGTTTTCTTCATTATCTAAAGGTGATAACACTACTCCTAATGGCTTATACTTTAATATATTGTCTATCAATTTTTTTTCTTTATGTTCATTTCCTTGACTATTCATAAAAATTACTTCATAGCCACTTTGATAAGCTTCATTTTCTATTACATTCAAAATTTCAGCAAAATATGGATTTGATATATCAGGTAATATAACAGCTATTACAGAACTTTTTTTACTTGATAAGGCTTTAGCAGCACTATTTACTTTGTAACCAAGTTCTTCTATTACATCTAAAACTTTTTGTCTCGTATATGGTTCAACATATGTACTACCATTTATAACTCTTGAAACTGTTGCTTGAGAAACTTCAGCTTTCAAAGCTACATCTTTCATCTTAACCATGAAAAAACTCCTTTCTGTATGAAAACGCATACTTTTAATAAATATTTGATTTTATTATAATACCAAAAGTTTATTTTTGCAACATTTTTTAATTTTTTTAATAAAAATTATTTTTTTATAAAATTTATGTTGCATATAAAAATATTATGTGTTATAAATGATTATATAAACAATAAACGAACATAATATTTTTTTATATGACTATGAAATCGCTTTCATTATGTAAGAAAAAGGAGGGTAATATGAATTTTAAAAACTTTAAAACAATTAACTGGATGTATTGGCCATCTCTTATACTTTTTATAGCTTTGGTTTTCTATCCGTTTGCCCATGGAATAAGAATATCTTTTACTGACTGGAATGGATTTTCTCAAGGATATAATTATGTGGGAATGGCAAACTTTAAAAGACTTTTTATTGATAATAACTTTTTTATATCTTTTAAAAATACTATTATTTATGGAGTTGGAAGTACAATACTTCAACAAGTAATCGGTATTAGTTATGCTTTACTTTTAAATAAAGATTTTAAAGGAAGAAATCTTTTAAGAGCAGTTATATATCTACCTGTTCTAATTTCTGGACTTATTATGGGATATATGTGGTACTTCATTTTCCAATATAGTGATGGTGCTTTAAATGATATACTTTTATACTTTAATAAGGAAGCTAATGATTGGTTAGGTGACCCTAAATTTGGTGTATGGATAATTGTATTCGTTAATAGTATTCAATATTGTGGTGTTTCTATGGTTATATATCTTGCAGGTCTTCAATCTATATCTAAATCTTATTATGAAGCAGCTGATATAGATGGTGCTACTGCTATACAAAAGTTTTTCAATATAACGTTACCTCTTTTAAAACCAGCTATTATAACAAGTTTTACTATAAACTTAATCGGTGGTTTAAAATTATTTGATGCTATAAAAGCTTTAACAAATGGAGGACCCGGATATTCATCAAACTCTATTTCAACTCTTGTTAATGTTGCATACTTTAGATCACAAATGGCTGGATATGCTTCTTCTATGGGACTTGCTTTATTTATATTTATAGTTTTTATAACAATAATTATTCAAAAGAAATTTACTGTTAAAGAGGGTGAATTATAGTGAACTTTATTAAACATAATTTAAAAAAATTAATTTTTGGAGCTTTTGTAATTATTCTTGGTTCTATTCATCTAATACCTATATATATAACTACAACAGTTGCTTTTAAGAAAAAAACAGATTTAAGCTCTAGATGGCTTTTACCTACGGAATTATATTTTGATAACTTTATACATGCTTTTGAAAAAGCTGAACTACTTCTTGCTATGAAAAATAGTTTTATTATAACTGCTTGTTCTATAGTTTTAATAACTACACTTGGAGCATTAGCTGCATATCCATTAGCAAGACATAAAAGTGTTACAAACAAAGTTATTCTAAATTTAATTCTAGCGGTTATGATGGTTCCACCGCTTAGTATTTTGGTACCTTTATTAACTACCTTAACAAGAATTCATGGAATAAATACTTATTGGGGAATTATTTTAACATTAACAACTTTTAATCTACCACTTAGTATTTTCTTATACAGTAACTTTATTCATACTATACCAAAAGAGTTAGAGGAAGCTGCTATGATTGATGGTTGTAGTAAATTTAGAACTTTCCGTACAGTTATATTTCCACTTTTAAAACCTATAACAGCTACTGTTATTATATTAACTGGTGTTGGAATTTGGAATGACTACCAATTTTCAGTTTATCTTTTACAATCACAAAAGATGAAAGTCGTTACTTTAGCTATATCATCATTTTTTAGTACATCTTCATCAAATCTAGGAGCTGCTGCTGCTGGAGCAATTATTGCTGTTTTACCTGTAATTGTTTTATATATATTCCTACAAAGATATTTCATTGCTGGAATGACAAGTGGATCAATAAAATAAAAATTTAAGGAGTGAATAAATTATGAAAAAAATAGTTCTATCATTGGCACTTTTGGGTCTTCTTACTGCATGTGGTGATAAAGAGCCTAAAGCTAAAAAGAAAAATATAGTTGTCACAAGTAATTCTCACAATGGTGAGCCATCTTCTGTTGCTTTAGAAGAAATTATAAAAGAATATAATCAAAATAATCCAGAAGTTAATATCGAATTTATACCAGGATCTTCAGATTATGAAGAAACTATGAAAACCAAAATGGCTACAAACTCTTTACCTGATATATTTGGTACCCATGGTTGGTCTGTAAATAGATATAAAGAATATCTAGAGCCTTTAAATAATAGAGAGTGGGCAAAATATTTAAGTCCAGCTATTGCTCCTGTTATTACCGATGAAAATGATAAATTTTATATATTACCTCTTGATGTTGATATAGTTGGGCTACCTTATAACTTAGATGTTTTAGAAGCTGCTGGAGTAAATCCAAAAGAGATTAAAACTACCGATGATTTTATTGCTGCTCTTGAAAAAGTAAAACAAATTGGCGTAACACCAATATATATAGGAGGAAAAGATTCTGCTTCTGTTGGAAATATATATGACTGGATAGCTCCAGGTCTTATTATCTTAACTAATGATAATCCACAAGGTGAAAACCTTAAAAATGGAATTTTTGATGAAAAAGCTTGGAATCAAACTGGTGAATTTATTAAAACTCTTGTAGATAATGGTTATATAAATAGAGATGCATTAACAGGAAATGAGGCTGCTAGAGCTCTTGGAACTGGAAAAGCTGCATTTTTATTCTTTGGAACTTCTATGATTAATGAAGGAAATAGCTATAATCCTAATGCTAGACTTGATTTTATTGCATTACCCACTAAAGATAGAGATCAAAAATCATATTTTATTACTGGTGAAAGAATGGCCCTTGGTGTTTGGAAAGATTCTCCAAACAAAAAAGAAGCTTTAGAATTCTTAGATTATTTAGCAAAACCAGAAAATGTATCTAAAATGGCAACCGCAAATATTTTACCTACTGGACTTACAAATGCTAAAAGTGATCTTGGAAAGTTTGAAGATAGCTACAATTTAGGAGATCAATATCAATATGTTGGTTTCTTTGATCGAGAGTACTTACCTAGTGGAGCTTGGGAAACTCTTTGTTCTATTGGAGCTTCTATTATATCTGGACAAATGACTGTTTCTGAAGCTTCTAAAAAAATGAAAGAAGATTTTGATAAATTGAAAAAAAATAAATAAGGAGTATAAGATGAATATATTTTTTAATTCTAATAACATGGAGTTTCATTTACAAAATGATAAGATTAGTTATATTATAAAAGTTTTAGGTACTGGTGATTTAGGTCATCTATATTTTGGTAAAAGATTAAATCACAGAGAAAATTTCTCAAATATGCTTCAAATATTTGAACATCAAGTTCCTTATACTCCTGAACAAATTGATGGTGTATCTGGATTTGCTTTAGATACTTTAAAACAAGAGTTTCCAGCTTTTGGAACAGGTGACTACAGAGAGCCAGCATATGTAATATTACAAGAAAACGGTAGTAGAGTTACTGATTATAAATTTTCTAAATATGAGATTTTTAATAGAAAACCAAGCTTAAAAGGTCTCCCACAAACTTATCTTGAAAATGATGATGAAGCTAAAACATTACAGATAACATTAAAAGATAAGCACTTAAATTCAGAGATTATATTATCATATACTATATATAAAAATTATCCAATTATTACAAGAAACTCTAATATTATAAATAATGGATCTTCTCCTTTAACTTTAGAAAGATTTTTAAGTTTTAACATGGATATTCCACAAAAAAATTATGAACTTATGCATCTTTCTGGTGCTTGGGCTAGAGAAAGACATGTTGTTACAACACCTATAAATCAAAATAGAATATCTATTGATAGTAAAAGAGGAGCTAGTAGTTCTAATAATAACCCTTTTATAGCATTAAAAGAGATTGGTGCTGATGAATTTAAAGGTGAATACATTGGAGTTAACCTTGTTTATAGTGGAAACTTCTTAGCTCAAGTTGAAAAAGATCACTACGATAATATTAGAATTAATATGGGAATAAATCCTTTTAATTTCTCGTGGATTTTAGAAAAAGATGAAACTTTTGAAGCACCTGAAGTTGTTATGTGCTACTCAGACTCTGGACTTAATACACTTAGTCAAAATTATCATAAATTCTATCAAAATAATCTTATTAGAGGAGAATGGAAACATAAAGCTAGACCTATTTTAATAAATAATTGGGAAGCTACATATTTTGATTTTGATGAAGATAAAATAGTTCAAATAGCTATAAAAGCAAAAGAATTAGGAGTAGAACTTTTTGTTTTAGATGATGGTTGGTTTGGTACTAGAAATGGAGATACTTCTGGACTAGGTGACTGGTGGAGTAATTTATCAAAATTACCTAGTGGTGTAGAAGGACTTTCTAAAAAAATAGATGAAATGGGTATGAAATTTGGTCTTTGGTTTGAACCTGAAATGGTAAATCCTGACACAGATCTTTATAGACAGCATCCTGAGTGGGCTCTTTCTATACCAAATAGAAAACCAACTTTAAGTAGAAATCAGTTAACCCTAGATTTAGGTAGAGCTGAAGTTAGAGATTACCTTTATGAAAAACTTTCAAAAATATTAAGAGAATCTAAAATATCTTACATTAAGTGGGATATGAATAGAAATATGACTGATGTATGGTCTGGTGTTTTAGAAGGTAAAAGACAGGGTGAAACCGCACATAGATATATTCTTGGAGTATATGACTTAATGGAAAGATTAACTACTGAGTTCCCTCATATTTTATTTGAATCTTGTGCTGGTGGTGGAAATAGATTTGATGCTGGTATGCTTTATTATATGCCACAGATATGGACAAGTGATGATACTGATGCTGTTGAAAGATTAAAAATACAATATGGTACATCAATAATTTATCCTATATCGTCTATGGGAGCTCATGTATCAGCTGTTCCTAATCATCAAACAGGTAGAATCACATCTATTGATACTAGAGCAAATGTTGCATTCTTTGGTGCTTTCGGTTATGAACTTGATTTAAATCATATAACGGATGATGAAGCTAATTCTGTTAAAAGACAAATAGAATTTTTTAAAGAAAATAGAGAATTATTACAATTTGGAACTTTCCATAGAATTGAATCACCATTTGAAAATGGGTTCCAAAATGTATCTTGGATTATGGTAAATAAAGATCAATCAGAAGCTATCTTAGGTGTTTATAGAATTCATTCTATTCCAAATCCAAGTTTTGATAAAGCTTTTGCTGCTGGATTAAATCCAGATTTTAAATATAAAATTGAGCATGAAGATATCTTAGGAGAAATTTTCTACGGAGATGAACTTATGTATTCTGGTATTAAATTTAGAAAAATTGGTATAGATACTCATGATTCTAAGAATTTAGAAAAACTTGGAGATTATAGTAGTAAAATTATCAAGATAACAAAAATATAGATTTAAGACACGGGAGAAAAAACTATGAAAAAATCACTTTATTTACTTGCAGCCTTAGCTGTAATCAGTAATACCACTTTTGCTGAAACAACTTTAACTGAGGAAATTTATAATACCCAAACCGAGGTTTTATCTGAAGTCATTATTCCTCAAGATAGTAAATGGTATTTTACTGGAAGACTTTATTTAGAAACAGAGGATATTCAAAACTCATCTAAAGTCAGAAGAGCTCCAAATAAAATGGAGAAAGTTGGTAATTCTGAAGATGGACTTTTCTTGGGGACTGGGGTTGCTGCTTCAAGAGACAGATTAACTTTAGATTTAAATGTTGAAAGAAGATACAATGGGGATGTATACTCTTTTAAAGAATCTGCAAGAGATATGACTAAAGTTGATTGGAAAGTTAGGTATCAACTCTTTGAAAAACAAGGTTTTCATATTAAATACAGAAATGAACAAGCTGATAATTTCAGGAGAGATAGGATTGAACTTGGAACTGACTGGAACTACTATGATAATATGTTTACTGGGTGGGCTGTTATTGGTCATGATAAAGATAAAAGCAATGGTAAAAATTCAAAAGGAAACTTCTGGGAATTTGAATTTGGTCCAACTTTTTCTTTAACTGAAAAACTTTCTATAAATCCTACAATTTATAATATTGGAGAATTTTATGATAACTATGAAATGGTTGAAACCCAAATTAGAATTATGACACCTTATGTTGTTAATGAAAAATTAACAGTTATGCCTAGAATCAGATTAACTTTAGATAAAAATGTAGACGACAAAATTGATGGTAATTACAAAAAAAGCTGGGATGCTACATTTGGAAATAGAATCAGATATGAATTAATGGCTAACTATATCATAAATGAAGATTTCTCAACTTTCATAAGCATTGGATATGAAAATGAAAAAAGAGACTTCGAAAACTCTAAATACTTTGGTGGAGTTAATGGAAAACAATCACATAATATGTGGTGTGGATATATTGGCTTAACTTATAAATTTAATTAATCAAAAAATTATATATCCTATATACACTCAATATAAATCATCTGAATCTAATTAAATATTTATATAAACTTTCAAGTTGGGGTAATATTAAATTATCTAACTTGGAGGTTTTTTTATGAGAAGAAATATGTCTGAAGAAGAAAAGCAAAAAAGAATTAAAGTGAGAGAATTTTTGAAACAAAATCCTATTTCTAGTCCTGATGATCTTAATACTTTTTTTAAAGATATGATGAAAGTTATGATAGAAGAGTTTTACCAAGGTGAGCTAGAAGAGGAGTTAGGGTATACTAAGTATGATTACCGTAATAAAAATTCTAATAACTCAAGAAATGGCTATAGTTCTAAGAAGCTTAAAAGTAGCGCTGGTGAAATTGAAGTTAATGTTCCTCGTGATAGAGGCTGTCTACCCTCAAACTCAAATCCAGCAGTGTATAATTCATCAAATAAGGAGTTCTACTCAATTTGTGTCATATAAAGATATAAAAGCTTTAATCGCTGATCTAAAGCTAGTATATAAAGCGACTACAGAAGAGAGTGCGGTACTAAACTTAGAGTTATTCGACGAAAAATGGGGTAAAAAATATCCAAAGATTGCAATATCTTGGAAAAATAACTGGCCTAGATTATCAACATATTTTAAATATCCTCAAGAGGTAAGAACTTTAATTTATACAACGAATACAATTGAAGGATACAATAGGCAACTGAGAAAAGTGACGAAAAATAAATCAGTTTTCCCTACAGATGATAGCTTGTTAAAGATGCTTTACTTAGCAACACAAGATATCACGAAGAAATGGGCAAGCCGTCAAAGAGATTGTGGTCAAATCATATCACAGCTTCAAATATATTTTGGATGACATATCCCAAACCTAGGATAATTAATCACTCTGAAATAGAATTTGTAAGTAATAAAGGAGAGAAACTACAATAGTTTCTCTCCTTTTCATATTCAAAGAACTATTTTAAATTTTTTGCAATTGCTGCATTTATCTCTTCTAAAGTTATTGTTTTAGAGATAATCTTAGTTCCAAGTTCTAATAAAATCTCTTTTTTAATCTCTTTTATTCTCTCTTCAGAAAGATTAAAAACAACTTTGTAAAGCTCAATGTTATTACTGATATAATTGTTATAGTAATTTATATCATCTATCAAACTTAAATCTACATCTTTTTCCTTTGGAACCTCTTCAATAATTGATTTTGGTTTCTCACTCTTTAGAAGATTATTTTTTAAAATATATTCAGCTATTAATCTATTCTTAGCTGCATTAAAGGCTAATTTTTGAATTTTAGTTTCTTGACCACACTCTTCTATGTAGGCTCTGTAGACTTTTTCTTGGAGCTCTTCCTTTTCCTCAGATGACAGAGATGAAAAATACTCTAACTCTTTCTCATAATTTTTTTGTGACTCATCTTGTTTTACAAACTCCTGAGAATCGTTTAAAACATCTTTTTTAGGCGTTTGTATTACAGCAGCCTCATCTTCACACCAATTATTCTCCAAAGCTTTAATAAAGTATGCTCTGACCTTTTCAACTTTATTTTTTTTCATGTATATAGCAACTGATTCAACTTTTGAGTATCCATATTCTAAAATTGCCTCTTTAATAGTTTTAGGCATAGTTTTCAAACTTCTGGCTTTACTTGGCATAAGTCCTAAAATTTTATCAATCATCTCTTGAGTAACAATAACTGTGGATTCTATTGGAGTACTCTTTTCAATAATTTCAGCATCCTCTATCATCTCATGTTCTGTATCACTAACTGTTGTTTCTGTTAACAGTTTTCTAAAATCGTTTCTGTCTTCAAAAAATCGTTGTTGCTTCTCCTCTTTAGATTTTTCATGAAAGAAGATCTCAATCTCCGATTTTTCCCAAGTGGATTCTTTTATTATTTTAAAATCCTCTATTAAGTTTTTATCTTTAAGTTCTTTAAGAGCTTTTTCTAAAGTCTTCACTGTACTATTTAGATTTTTCTTATCATATTTTAGTGGTATCCTTTTAATTAAAAATATAATATCCATTTTTAAACATAAATTTTCAAATCTCAATTTTTCTATAAGCATATAAATTGTTCTAGCTGTACTTGTAGATATCTCTAAAAGTATTCTTGAGTTATAAACCATATATCCCTTTTGAATAATGTTGCTATAGAAATGATCTGAAATATTTATCTCATAAATCTCTTTTATTCTTTTATCATCATATAAATTTCTATATTTCTCATTTTGCTTTAAAGATAAAGTTATTATTTCTAAAGTTAAAATAGGGGTACTTACCTCTTTGTTTATAGTTCCTCTTAATTCAGAGGAATACATTGTATTTTTAAAATTATAATTAGTTTCTGCTAATCTCAGCAAAGCACTTTTTATGATATTCCCATATCTACCTGTATTTAGCTTTAATTTATCTCTCAAATCTGTTACAGAAATTATGAATTTTTTAGGCATACCTTTTTCTTTCATAATTTGCATTAGTGCAATAAATACTTTTTCTTCAGTTTCTCCAGGAATATAATTACCTGCTGTTGGGGTAACTGTTATATAAGTGTCACGATTACTATTAAAAAAATATTTAACAACTTGATTTACTTTTCGTTTTGTATTTTTTGAAAAAATGGGAAGTTGAATTAAATTCATTTCCATTCTTATTAACTCTTTATTTTTAACAAGTGTTTCTTCTACATAAAAATTTTCTTCTACATATTCTGTTTCTGGAGTATCTATGGTTTCTTGCCACCAAACATCATTATTTTTTTTAACTATTTTTTTACTCACTTAAACACTTCCCCCCTGGATTAAAAATCTTACTGAGTATTTTTTCCTAATTACTGGGTTACATATTGCCAAAATCAAGAAAAAACGATCTTAAAAGCAACCACTTAATTAGGAATTTCATATAATATTGATTATATTACATGTTTTTTTTATAAAAATCAATTGTTTTTTTAAAGTCTAACCCAGTAATTAGGAAAGAGACACCACTTAATTAGGAAAGAGTAACCATCTAATTAGGAAGATGTCACCATCTAATTAGGAAAGTGTCACCATCTAATTAGGAACAAAAAAAGTGTGCATAATGTCAATAAACTCAATGGGCCAAAGGGTGTTTTTTGACGTTTTTTTTTGTACATAACAATATAACAATATTTACAATATAAACAACTATATACAATGTCTAAAAAATAGATTCATGTAAAGAATTAAACTTTAGACTTTACAAAAGATCTTTCATTTAAGTATAATATATTAATTGTTACAAAAGATTAAGGGGTGAAATTTAAAATTGGGAAAGATTATAGCTATAAAAAATAATAAAGGTGGAGTGGGTAAAACATTTTTAGCAACTCAAATAGCCTCTGGATTATCTTATTTAGAAAATAAAGTTTTAATTTTAACATCTGATCCTCAAAATAATGTATTTAACTATTTATTTAGAGGAGAAAAAACTTTTAGAAAAGGTTTAAAAGCAGAGGTTTTAAAAAAAGATGGAGAATATTTTAGATTAAGAAGTGATTTATATTTTTTACCTCTTGAAGATGTTAAGTTTTCTAATCAATTTATAAAAGAATTACCTATATTTTTAGAAAGAGTAAAAACAGAATTTGATTATGTTATTATAGACAGCATACCAACATTAAAAATAGATGAAATATTTTTAAAAGAATCAGATAGTATTTTAATTCCTAATTTTGCTAACTCTGTTACATTAGAAGGAGTTTTAAATTTATTAAAAACAGTTGATATAAATAAAGTTAAAGCTATTATAACAAATAATTATAAAGATACTAAAGTTCAAAAAGAATTTTATAATATGTTAAAAGATGAATTGGAAGATTATCCTATTTTAGTAACAGAACCTATTAAAAATTTATCTTTTATTGAAGGTATGTTAGAAGAAAAGAAAACAATATGGGAATACCAAAATAAATCAGCTTCTGAAGTTCAAAAAATATTAATCTCACTTATTAAAGAGATTCAAAACTGAGTTCCAACTTGAAACTCAGTTTCAAGTTAAATTGGAGGGTAAAAATGGCTAAAAATGACAGAAATAAAATTTTTAATAATATGAAATCTCTTTTGAATGAAACAAAATTAGAAAAAAAAGAGAATACTTCAGCCAATGAAATTAATCAACAAGATATAGTAGAACTTTTAGATTTAAAAATTTTTAAAGAAATAACAGATGACGAAAAAATAATAAATTTTTTATTAAATAGTTCTATTGAACTATTTAAAATTCAAGCAAAAAATGTAATTGAATTAGGTCGTGTGTTTGATAATGTTTATAAGGAATTAGGTGGAGAAGGAAGTAAGTACACAGGTTTATATGAAAAATGGTTATTAGCTAATAATATAAGTAAAAGTACAGCTTTAAGATACAGAAAAAGATTTGAACTATATAATGATGTCATTCCTGAAAAAAAGAATCTAGTTTTACTTTTATCTCAAAAGTATATAGATTTGATTTACTTAGAAGAAAATAGAAAAAAATTTATAGAGCTTATAAATAAAGGTGCAAATAAAAAAGAAATAATTGAGTTCATTGATAATCAAGATATGATAATTCCTATTGAAGAAAAATTAAAAGAAGAGACTAAATTTGATTTTAATTATATTCCTAAATTTATAAAGTTTTCATCTGAAGTAGATAATAAAATAAAAACATTAGATGAAAAGAAAAAAAGAGATTTGCAAAAATATTTGAAAAAAATAGAAGCTTTATTAAAGTAATAAAAAAAGTCTTGGGAGTTTCCCAAATTTAGTGTAAATTAACTTCTTAGCTATCAAATTTTAAATGTCCAAATAGGCTATCTTAGATTAGGTACTACAAGATACTTCTTCCTAAGATAGCTTTTTTTATTATTTAGGAAATTATAATTTTTTGAAATTATTCTTAAAAATACTAAAAATTAAGATGTAGCTAATAAATATATTAAAAATTAATCTATTGCTTTACTTTATAGAAAAGCAAAATACCACAGTTACCTGTGGTTAGAAATTTTAAATTTTCTTCTTGAGTCTAAAATCAAAAATACCATATTTTTTATGGAAAAATATAGTTAAAATCATATTAGATCCGCATTGAAGGCACTTTAATGGATTTATACCAAGCCATTTTTCTATGCGCTCGGCCCAAGTAAGTTTTGTAATAGCCTTTTGTTTTTTTAGGTGCTTAAGTTTTATTAAATTTTTTAATTCTTGCGAGAAGTTTCTAGAGTAAATACCGTATCTTCTAATCATTTTAAAACCTTTAGGTGGAATATGAGCAACTAATTGTTTAATGAACTTTTCTACAGGAAGTTCAAGAAATACTTTATTTTTTTCAGGAAGTTGTTCATACCAAAAAGTAACGCTATTACCATCAAAATGAGTGATTCTATATTCAGCTAAAGGAGGTCTAGCGAGATATCTACCTAAATACTTAAGAGCATTTAAAGAATTGTAAATTTCAGTTCCTTTAACATCAATAAAAAAATCGATTTGGTTTTTCCAAATAGAATTGACAATGTTTAAAAGTTTTTGATCATTAGGAAAAGCTTCTTTTAAAGTTGTAGTAACAATATATTTCCAAGAATTTTTAAATAGTGAGTAAGGAAAAAAATCAACAGATTTCCATTGTAAGCTTTCTTTGAATCCACCGCAAGTAATTAAGATATGCAGATGTGGATTAAAATTAGATTTTCTGCCGAATGTATGGAAAAAAGTAATGTATCCAAAATGAGTTGTTTTATATTTTTTCCAAAAGTGATCTTTAAATACAGAATTAAGCGAGTCAGAAATTGATGTTAAAAGTTCTCTATTATTAAGAAAAAAAGATCGTAATTCCTTAGGGATTGTAAAGAGAAGATGCCTATGCTTGTGATTAATCATTTGTTGATTAAGTTTATTAGCCCAATTTTCGATATATATTTTAGAACAACAGGAACAAAATTTAGTTTTACAAGTAACAGGTTTACATGCGCGTGAACCACAATGAGGGCATTGATATTCTATTCTAGCAAAATCAAAATTTTTGCAGTTAATAGATTTAAAGACAGTATCTTTAATATGATTAAAGTAGTCTTTAGAAAAAAACTCTTGAATAGAATTTAAAATATTAGTATAATTGACAGAAGTAAAAATTTGTTTAATAGTATACATGGTGTAACTATTATATCAAAAAATTAGCTCTGTCACAAAAGTGGCAGAGCTTTTTTTATTTCAAATATTTTTCTAGACGTTCTCCATACTCTATTGATAACATTCTTAGAATTCCTTCCCTACCTCTGACTTTTTGGTTCCACTTTTTCATAATATTTTTACTAGAAAGAAAAAGAACCTTTAACAAAGCATCTTCATTAGGATAAACAGATCTAGAATTACTAACTTTTCTAAACTGACTATTTAAACTTTCAATTATATTAGTAGTATAGATCATCTTTCTAATTTCCATAGGAAAATTAAAAAAATGCGATAATTCACTCCAGTTAGTATACCAACTTCTAAGAGCTGGCGCAAACTCAGGAAGATCATTCTTTAAAGCCTCTAAAGCTTCAAACGCACATTCTGCATTAGTAGCATTGTAAATACTTTTTAGCTGCTGAGCATAGCTTTTTCTATCTTGATAATTCATATATCTTAACGTATTTCTGATTTGATGTACCATACAACGTTGGATCTTAGTCTCAGGAAAAATAGTTAAAATGGCATCACTAAAACCTTTTAAACCATCAATAGACACTGTAAAAATATCCTCAATGCCTCTAGTTCTTAATTCATCTACAACTTTTAACCAGAACTTAGAACTTTTATTCTCTCCTATTACAATACTTAAAATATCTTTTTTTCCTTCTAAATCTATTCCT
>OGMJ01000550.1_pt1 | contig 21940 bp, 22 predicted proteins | sample 1573181 | NCBI WGS metagenome assembly OGMJ01 (sample SAMEA2582004, study PRJEB24529) | metagenome | biome: Human gut stool | place: China | collected 2011
TAGCACAACATTGAGTTAGCAGAAATTTGTGCTTTCCCAAAATTACTTTTAGGATTATAACAAATTTCTGCTAACTCAATGTTGTGCTTAGAGAAAATGACTCTAGATAATTTCCCTTTTCCCAATTGGGTAATGAACTTCTTTTCAGGTCGTTTAGAATAATTCGTCTCGACTTCGTTTCCTAATAATTCTTTAACAATATTCTTGAGTTCAATGAAACACCATATTTCATATAATTTAGCTATGTCCTTTAACTCTAGCTTATTAGCTCCTTCTTTCAGATCATATCCACAACTTAATATGATCCAATCATGATAAACTTCCGAATATCCAGTAGCTTGTTTTAGTATCAAAGATTCTTGTGCGAATCCGCGAAATTCACCTACTGTTCTGAAAAATGGGTGGTGAACTAATCGTTGTAATTCTTCCTGCTGTTGATTCAGATCAGCAATGTATTTATCTGTCAATTGCTTGTAGCTATTAAAGATTCTGTATTTTAAGTCTGAGAACTTTTCGGTAATAAAGATAATACAGTACTTCAGAAAACGATTTTCCATTGTATCTATGCTGGCAATAGGGCGTTCGGTACGGTATAAGTGCGCAGGATTTTTACAATGTTCAGTCAGTTGTATTTCCAGCTGCGGAGTTAATCGTTTCAGTTTGTCAGCTCGAAGATAGATTTCTTCTTGTATCAGTCGATTACGAGGTCGGTCTACAATGCTTTTTACGGCTTGTATGAAGTCCGTTTGAATATCTTTAAATAGATTCCACCAGATAATATCTGGTGTTTCACCCGTTGCATCTATATCAAAAGTGTAGTATGTCTTTCGCAGAAAGTCAATAGACAGCATTCGATATTCTTTCTCAATATCGTCTATAATCTTTTTTAGGTCTTTATGATAGTCTAATTTGATTGAGAGTACATCATAACAAAGATTTGAATGCTTTACTTCCCCATTCTTCAGTTTATAATCGAGATTAAATTCAGCTCTACCAATATCGTTACCATAGTTGAGATGCCCAAATAGTATCTGATTATTTTGGTTAAACATAAAATTATCTTGAATATTTTTTTAAGGTGTGTTGATCCAAGCATCTTCTATATCTATTCTTTTAAAACTGATCCAGAATTGATAATCCGTATTCTCAAAAAAGATAGAACGGTGCTTCTTTTCTTGTATTAATTGCTCTCCATTGATTTGGGCTGATGCATCTTTATCCCACGTGTAAATAGAGTAAAGAGCTTCATCATTCTGCCTCACTCGCATGCAAGTTTGTGCCTTCTTAAATACTTTATCATAAGAAGGACAATAGACCATTAATTCATAGTCCGGATGATTCAGTTTGAGTAGTTCCTCCATAACTTTTTGTTAGTGATTAGCTCCAAAAGTCGCAGTAATAGGCTGTTTCCAACTTATTTTTCATTCTTCGGATTTTATCAAGGGCGATAGATTTCTCAGAACTAATCCCACCAGCTTCGATTCTCTTTTGAATTATGGCATGTAAGTCATCCAATACTGTACCAACTTTGTTTTTGTCTCCTTCGATTCGGCTCAATATTTTCATGCAGGTCATTTCATCGAGCGAACGAGTGATGCACTGTTCCTGAGTATCTTTACTTTGATATGGTAAATTTGCTAAAACATAAATAAGGAATTCATTGCGTGTACGGTAAGCTATTTTGAATGGACTACCTTCTAATTTATCATTGATTTGTTGCAGATATTTGATAATAGATTTACATATTTCTGGATTCTGTTCATAAACATCATATCCCTCAACAGCTTCGGGTAAAAGTGCCTTAGCTGGGATAGGAGTAATATTATCTTGTGCTTTGCTGAGACCACTATCTAAGTCTACATGATTCATTTCAATAGTCATTGCACGATCTAGCACCTTGCGACTAAAACTATAAGTCGTTTCATCCATATTAACAGTTCCCATAACAATCAGATTCTGAGGAATAGAAATACCTGTATTTTTGAATTGCTTTTTCAGTTTTTCAATTCGGGTAGCTACTGCAGAATCATTCCAACCTTCATTCGTCCAAAAATCATGAAATAATTCCTTAAGTATTTGGTCAGAAACAAGTGTTTTCTGATCTGCTTTATCCCAAGTTGTCAATGGAGGTACTATTGGATCTGTAACGATTTTGTTATTTCTCAATTTTCGACTTTCAACAACGCTAAGATACTCAGCAAAATATTGTTCTATAGGTGCTAGGTTCATTTCATCCAAACAAAGGAAGAATGGAACTTCTTCGTAGAACCAAGCTTTGGCTATAAACCTTAGGAAATCAGTTACTATATACTCCGGACTGCCGGAAACCCGAGTTATGTATCCTAACAATTCCGTGGAATCATGCCAATTAGGACGCACAGATATCATTTCGTAATTGTATGGCTTTTGAACTTTTTCCGGGCTTTCTCCACTAGTGGCATAAGCTAATTGGCGGACAATACGAGATTTTCCTGTTCCTGAAATGCCAGCTAACAGTATGAATGGTTTCGATTTGATAGCAGTGACAAATTGTCTTAGATTAGCCGGAATAGCCTGATAATCTATATTTATATTAGGGTTCTGCATTTCATTAGTATTAGTTGATGTTTCTGTATATGAAACCATTAAATTTTTATAATATTCGATGATCTCAAATAAATCTTTATTGATTGTAGAAGGATTTAAATTGTTAATATCATAATCCTTAAATACATATGAATTTCCATATCGTTTAGGTTTTATTCCTTTTTCTTCAAAGAAATTGGAAATTGTTTCAGGAGTAGTGTTAAACTTCCACTCTATATTTGGCGGAGTGGTTTCACTTACACCATACGCTAAAAAAAGTGTATTATATTCTTTGTAATATAAGTATACAGGGTATATACCATGTTGGGTCTTTTGTCCATTGTATAAAAAAGAAATCCATGGAGTTTTTGAAGGTCCACCTATGCCAAAACTAACACTTACATTCAGTCCCAGAAACTCTTTAGGGTAGTCCTTATACTTTTGATTTTTAGTCTTAGCTTGTTCAATAAACTTAATCAGTATATCATAGAAGTTTGAATTTTTATCTTTAAGAACTATAGTAAATCCTAATTCTTTCAATCTATTAAAACATGGTGTTTTTTCTCCTCCTTCAAAATCTTTTCTGGTTATTTGTGTTCCAGTAGAATGCTGATATGCATATTCCATCACCAGTTTAGGTGGAAATCTTTTGCCTTTATATAAAATGTCATAAGTAGAAGAGTGTGCATTTTTAGGAATGCCATTTTTCTTGATATCTTGTAAAGCTTGTATTACAGCTTCTTTTGTGACTTTATTAAAATCCATAGTGTTCATATTGTTATCCCACAAATCTACATAAAATTCTTTGCAGTAACAAATATGTCTTACAAAAATGTACCGAGCATTATAAATATGCTTTTCTGAATATTTATTTCCTCCTTTCCCACATTCTTTTATTACTTTTGCATCCATTATCTTCGAAACCCAATACCGCAGTCATTATGAAAAGTATAGAAGTCGTAGCAGCCGTTATCAGATCTGGAGGAAAATATCTTTGTGTACAACGGGGACGGACTAAATTTTCATATACTTCTTTCAGGTACGAATTTCCGGGTGGAAAAGTGGAGAAAGGTGAATCTTTGCAGGAAGCACTTCAAAGAGAAATTATGGAAGAAATGGATTATACTATCGAAGTGGGAGAAAAGCTTTTGACAGTCCATCACATCTATCCTGATTTCGAAATTACGATGCACGCTTTTCTATGTCATCCTATCGGGGAGCAATATGTATTGAAAGAACATATTGCTGCACAGTGGCTCTTTCCTGGGGAGATGGCAACTTTGGACTGGGCGGAAGCGGATAAACCGGTAGTAAAAAAGATTTCGGAACAATAAAAAAATATGTTTAATTACGTGATATCAAGACGCTTCTCTCTCCAGAGATATAAGTTTATACCTTTTTCCTACTCTCTCCAATAATGATCGAATAATAACTTTATGGAAAGGACGAATCACGAAAAAGTAGAGTTTTCCCAAACGGTTGTGGTATTTGACTATCGTGGTGATTCGTAAAGTTTGGCTGTTGGCTTCGGAAACCTTACACCAAAGGGATACGTAGAAAGTCAAGTGTTTATCGGACATGCCAAAGATTATTTCGTGTTGATTTCTTTCACACTTCATATCTGTGATTCGTCTGTTTGTATTGAGTCCGAAAGGCTTGACTATACTATTTCTTACTTTTAGAAGCCGGATAATCCAGGAGGGTAGTTGGTTAAAAGCTATATCTACAAACTCGTCAGTGGAGATTGCATTCTTATTATGCAACTCTTTTGAAAAGGAGTCATAATAATCTGCCGGAAGATAGTTCTCAATTAGGCTGTCTGGATTAGTTTCTTGTTGCTTCATAGATCTGATTTCTTATGATTATGGGTTTTATTGTATCATGGTACGTCATGGCGTATTATATAATATCATGAAAATTAATTAGTTATTTAAGAACATATATATGTGTCGGTTAATAAGATCGTGTTGTTCTGCCGATCCGTTTTCTCCCATGTTACTGTGTGTAACTCCATCCAGTCGCACAACTTCTATTCGAAATTTCTGTTGCTCCTCGCTGGTTGGGAGTACGCCCGGATCAGCATCATAATCGCACCCTCTCAACGTGTATATCCGTGGCTTTTGTGTTCTTGGGATTATCATTCTCCGGTGGTCCATTGAGATAGCTTTCATTATCAGTTCCGGATGATTTGTTGCGGTGAGCATGGTTATATCACCTCCGTTTGAATGACCTATCACACAAAGTTTCTCCCATTGCAGGTTCGGTTTTAGCTTCTTAAACTCCCGGATTGTAAAGAGAATATTTTCTTCTCCTCTTTTCCAGTTAGGCATACGGGTTTCCATAAAATTTCCTTCTATAGCCAAAAGAGGATCATCGGACAATTCATGTTGGATACTTATCACATAATATCCTTTTTCTGCCAAAAAACGAGTCAGATATGAATAACTTTGGTTCGATTTATCGTTCTTGTTTCCGTCATATCCATGGTTGAATATAATGACTCCGGTCCTGGCGCTTTCTTTTTTTGGCCGGTAAACAGCTACCGGCACTATCCGGTTACGTCTTGAATCAAACAGGCTGGTTGTGAATTCTGTTTGTGCGTACACTTCTGCCAATGAGAGTAAAAGAAGCAGTATGGTGAATCCTTTTTTCATGTTGTCCCGTATGCTTGATGAACATGTTGCTATCTCACAAGTCCATTCTTACTGAAATCATAAAATGCTTCGATCTTTTCCTCCGTATCGGCTTTCAATGCTAATAGCAACTCACGGGTGAATTCCAGATAACCGGTACCGTTTGCCGTAACTATGTTCTTATCGCCGACGGCCTGTTTCTCTATGTAGCCGCTTTCGTTGGTATATCGTTCTCCGCCCCACTGTTTGAGCACGGCAAGGGTGTTTCCGGTATGCTTAACATTGTTTAGGAAGCCATGGGCGCACAGAAATGAAGCAGCGTTGCAGATACCGCCAATCACTTTCCCTTTTTCAAAAGCATTTTGCACGATGGGGAATACACGTTCTGCTTCAGGAGATTGCCATTGCATACCACCAATTAGGACCAAGGCAGCATAATCGGAAGGAAGGTTGTCGAAACTGTAGTCCGGCAGAGTACGGAAACCACCCAAAGAGCAGACCGGATCCAAAGTGGGGGCTACTGTTTTGACTACGTACTTGATTTCACTGCCCGGCATTAGTCCGGAATGAAGGGACGCTGCTACGAAAGCACTTTCCCAATCGGCATATTCGTTGAGAATGATAAATAATACTTCTTGTTTCATTGTTTTTTTTGTTTTTATAATTGAATAGTGACTGTGAGGGGCTTATTTCATTACCTGGCATCCCCTGCAATAATAAATGCTTCCTCCCAGATAGTTCTCTTTCACAATGGTTTCACCACATTTGGGGCATGCATGTCCCGCTGTATTTTTTGACAGGGAGGCTACATATTGCCCGGGAACTCCAAACAAATCAGTTTCGGTGCTTCGTCCGCCCAGGCGGTAGATATCTTGTAGTGTCTCTTTCACTTGTTCGTACATTTTCTCCTTTTCCTCTGCGCCCAGTTTGTCGATCTTTGTTTTTGGATGGATATGCGCATGGTACAGGATGTCTTGCAATACTCCGTTGCCCAGTCCGGGAATTGTCTGTTCCGTGGCCAGAAAAGCTTTTGCCGATTTCTTCTGTGCATCCGGCGCATTTACCAATCCAAGAAAGTACTCCTTGTCAAAGGCGTCCGACATCACTTGTGGCTTTGTTCTGGCCGTTTCGTAATAGGCGGCCAATGGTGCGTCAAAATGCCCTCGGGTAAAGCACAACAGTGCTCCGTACATCCGTACAGATGCTAACAGGCAACTTTCGTCATCGAATGCCACCAGCAGTTGATGTTTGGAGGGTAACTTCGCTCCCGGTTCGAAATAACGAAGATTGACCCCGTCTGTCAAAACCAACATCGTGTCTCCAGCCGTTAGTTCGACCATTCCGCCTTGTGGGCAGGCTTTGTCAATGGTCTTGCCAACCAGGCGTTCGGCACACTCTTCCGGTTTACCATAAAACCAGGCAAATTTATGTGGTGTATATTGGGCGAATACATCCGTGATTCGTTTGCCGCATACGGTTTTGTTCAGTTGCTCGCACAGCAGGCGAGCTTCGGGAGCTTCTATCATGGGCGAAAGGATTAAAAGGTTTATAGATGCACAAAGATACGATTCTTTTAAAAAAAAGAGAATATAATAGGAAAATAAGGCAGCGTTACTTATAACGCTGTAAGTCGAAACATACTAATTCCCTTGCTTTCATCTAATATTATTAAGTAGTTAATCAGGATTAGCTGAATCTATTAGAAGTATAATTTATTGGTCTTTAATATTATACTCAAATTGATATTGATAACTAAATATGCATTGGTACTTAATATATTCATATTTAAACAAGGGAATTATCCTTAAAGTGGTTTCAATCTAATAAGATACTAAACTCTTAAATTCTACTTTAAGGTAGTCTTCCATACCTCTCTTTTGATCTATAATGGTTTTACCGGTATGCAGATGTCAACAATGTGTTTCTTTTGCGGATGGGTGGTGTAGTCGTTGTGGTACAATTCATACGCACATCCATCTCCTTGCTGGTAGCCGCTTTCGGTGAACCAATGGCACATGGTGTTCCATGCCTTCTGAAACTCGTCCATTCCAAGTTCGAAATGCCCGACTGCATACTGACCGCCCGGAATCGTCATCTTACCGATTTCGCCTTCTACCTTCACCTCTTTGTCGACAATGATGCAGGCACTTTGCCTGATTTTGTCTTCATCGGTGATCGAAGGATCGTCGTGTGTGACGGTAGCGGTTTTAGTAACATTAGGCGTGTACAATCCCCTGGGTGTTGCCCATTGTCCCAATTTTGCGTAAGCCTGGCCAATCAGGTGGAACGGGCCGATGTGGCGGCAATAGATCGCCTTCATTTCCGGCATTTCTTTTACTTCTACAATTGATTCCATAAAATATAGTTGTTTTAGTTTTACACCGCAAAGGTCGAAATTTGCCACTGCACTGTGTGTTATATTCTTGCGGATCGCTTGCCCGTTCTTGCTAAATAGGTTTCCTTCGAATACATAGACCGGCTTATCCGTTCGGCTGAACTGGGTAGGGGTGATGCCGAAATACTTTTTGAAGGTCCGGCAGAACAGGGATGTACTGCCGAAACCGCAGCTGTAAGCAATCTCGGTGATGGACGGGAAGGGATCTTTCTGTAATTTCCATGCTGCCTTCTCCACCCTGAGACGCTGGATGTAGTCGGTCGGTGTTTCACCTATCAGAAAGGTAAATATCCGGTGGAAATGAAAGGGTGAAAAGTTGGCAACGGCAGCGATGTCTTTCAGTTCGATCGGTTGCTCCAGGTTCTGGTCGATGAAATCCATCACCCTATTAATCCTGGAATGATGTTCTATCCTGCTTCTTTCTTGTATATTCATGCCTGTTTGTTTTGGTGGACAAAAGTACGTTCTAAATATCAGCTGCGTTTGTCCATTCTTGCTTTTCTTTGTCTCTTTTTTCCTATCCCTTCTTTTTCCCGTACCTTATCTTTGCCATGATGATCTAAAAAACAATATATTTGTAGTCTATGCAATCATTCAGAATCATAAAACCTGCTGCGGCACTTGTCCCTTATGTCCGGCATTACTGGGTATTGAGCGACGATGCGCTTGCGCCGGTATCCGAACGGACGCTGCCCGTGGGGTGCGTCCAGATGGTCTTTCACCGGGGGCGGCAACTGCTTTCGCTGACCGAAGGCCGGTTGCAACCCTCTTCTTTCATCAGCGGGCAGGCGTTCGGCTATTCCGATGTCGAGTCTACGGGGATGTTGGAGATGATCGTAGTCGTTTTTCAGCCCTTTGCCGCAAAAGCTTTCCTCCACATGCCTGTCAGCGAGTTTCGTGGGATGAATGTAAATACCGAAGAGACGGACGATCCTCAGTTGGTTAATCTGGGCAGGCGGGTAGCCGATATGCCGGATCAGGCGGCGTGCATCCGCCTGATAGAAGAGTTTCTGCTAAGCCGTCTATACGCTTTTCCCGAATACAACCTGAAGCGGGTTTCGACCGCTTTGGAGGCGGTGACCCTCCATCCGCACATCCGTACGACACAACTGGCGGACGTAGCCTGCCTGAGCAATAAGCAGTTTGGGCGGGTGTTTGCGGAGTACGTAGGCGCTACTCCCAAGGAGTTTCTGCGCATTGTGCGGATACAGCGGGCGTTGTACACCCTGCAATGCCAGCCGGGCATTTCGTTTGCGCAACTGGCCTGCGAATGTGGTTTCTTCGACCAATCGCACATGATTAAGGAGTTCAAGCTCTTCTCGGGATATACTCCGGTGGAATATTTGGCTGTTTGCACTCCTTATTCCGATTATTTCTCCGTGGAGGAATGATGTCTGTTTTTTACTATCCGGGGCGGGTGCATTGCCCTACTTTTGCGGTGTGCTTGGGAGACGTGACTTCCGGCATACAGTATTCATCTTATTAATATAAAGAAAATGGAAAAGTTTATTGCGTTTTTTGAGATTCCGGCGGCAGATTTCCACCGGGCGGTAGGATTTTATGAAACAGTGTTGGACATCAAATTGGCGGTCTCGGAGTATGAAGAGGAGAAGATGGCCTGCTTCATGGAGCAGGGCGAAGCGGTGGGAGCGGTGTCGTGGGCACCCGATTTCCTGCCTTCGGAGCGAGGAACATTGATTCACTTCTATTGCGAAGAGATCGGCAAGTCGCTGGAACGTGTCTTGCAGAAAGGCGGGAAAGTCATTATCCCCGAGACGAAGATTGACGCTGAAGGCAGGGGACATTTCGCTGTTTTTGCCGATAGCGAAGGAAACCATATCGGTTTGTATTCGGATAAATAGCAGGTGTGAGTGATTCTCACTATATTTGCCCGAAATTGAAGTATGTATAGAGAATATCAACCTTGTGGACTGCTGGCTCCTTACGTCGATAAAATCTGGGAGTTCAAAGGAAGTCCTGAGTATGGGATGCGTATCAACGTCCTGCCGGATGGGTGTACCGATTTGATTTTCGCTTTGGGCGGGATAACACAACCGGTAGGCAACGAAGGACGGATCATGCCGTCTTGCCGTTCGTTTTTCGTGGGACCGATGAAACGCTATTCGGAGTTGGTTGCGTATACCGAAACGGTTCACATGGTTGGTATTCGTTTTCATCCTTGCGGATTATTCCGATTCATGGACTTGCCCGTGCAGGAATTGGCTGGTCAGCGCATCGGCAGTGCCGACTTGGGAATCAAGCTGTTCGATGATTCGTTTACAGAGCGACTCTACGAGCTTCCGGATTTGCGGAGCAGGATTCAGTGTATTGAGGCAGTATTGGTGCGGTCGATGTACAAGCACGATGTAGTGGACAAACAGATTGTTTTTGCAGTAAACCACATTCATTTGTACCACGGTCAGCGGGAGATCCGTTTGCTGGCAGAAGATGCCTGTTTGTGTCAACGGCATCTGGAACGGCGGTTCAAGCTGTTTACCGGATTTACCCCTAAAGAATACAGTCGGATTGTGAAGTTCAGGCAGGCGATCGATCTGCTGAAAAGTACGACGGAGGCAAATAACCTGCTCTCGGTAGCGGTGAATGCTGGATATTACGATGTTTCGCACTTCCTGAAAGAGGTCAAGACGCTGTCCGGCGGGACGGCAGAATCATTCCTCTCTCCGACCTTACCGCAAGAGGGGCTGCTGACGTATATTGAGAAATAAAATACCGGTTGGGTGATAAAGGAAATCTCCTTTAGAAAAGCGTTTCGGATTTGGTTTCGGGTACAGGCATTGTATCGCGAGCGTAAAATAAACTATGTCTGTAAGAAATTTAGTCTGCTTCTTATTCTGTAAAAGTCGTTTTTTTACAACGCCGGGGTAGGTGGGCAAGCTTATATTTGCAGGGATTATCAATCTAAATATCATATACAATGAAATCATTAAACGAAAGAGCAGCAGATTTGCTGCAAGGTTGTGAAACGGTAATACTCAGTTCAGTCAATCAAGAGGGATATCCCCGCCCTGTCCCTTTGAGCAAGATTGCTTCGGAAGGTATTTCTGAGATTTGGATGGCAACCGGAGAACATTCTGTGAAAACGAAAGATTTCCGAAGCAACCCGAAAGCGGGTCTTTGTTTCTACGAACAAGGGAATAGCGTTGCCCTGACGGGTGAAGTGGAGGTAGTGACAGATGCCGGACTCAAACAGAAGTATTGGCAAGACTGGTTTATCGCCCATTTTCCAAAGGGACCGACTGATCCGGAATACGTTTTACTGAAGTTCCGTTCTGAGCATGCCACGTTCTGGATCGACGGACAATTCGTCCATCGGAACATTTAACCCGTTACTCTGTATTCTGCTTCTTTTATGGTAAATCTTTTAGCTTCTGAGAGGTAGGTACAAAAAAACGGTACTTCGATTCACATCGCAGCACCGTCACAACACAAACACAAAATAAAACACGACAAAACTACTATGCAATCTTACCTGTCTATGCCGGGGAGGCATACGGTGCGACTATTATGGATATTCCCATAGGCATAAAGCGCTTCAGGCCGATTTGCATAATTATAAACGCAGAAGAAATCAATTTTGTTCAGGAGTGAGCAAAAAAAAATGTATTTTTTTCGAGTTATATGTATTTTCCCAAGTCTATGGCCGGCTCTCAATAGGCTATAACCGTGTATCGGGCACATTCAATAGAATCGCGTAGTTTGTTCGGTTCACATGGATATCTTTTTATTTTATTTCACCGTTTTGTCTTTTACATTATAAGAACAGTTCCTTTCAGATTCTTTTCTTTTAAATTAGTTCAGATATTCTTTTTTGCGATAAGTAGTTCCGAAATGATTCTCTTTATGTGCATTCTGTTGCAAGAGGTATAGTTTTGTTTCCCAAGCAGAAATCGAAGAGTACACCTGAATTACACTTCGATTTCACATGGCTTCCATTATGACTTCTGTTAAAATGACTATAATTCATCTTTTTGATCCGCTATGGCATTGAGTAAATTATACCTCTATAATGGCTTGTTTCACTAAACTTAATATATATTCAAGATTGGCATCATCATTTATCTTCAGCTCATAATCTCCACTTCCTAGGTGTCCTAGGTTTGAAACATCTCTTGTGAGATGTTTACCATCATCCAAATTGCCTTTGGTTACATTTATATATAGCTTCAGATTGCTTTTCTGAATTTCAATGGCACAAATAATGCTATTCCCTTTCTTAAAAGAGATATACCACTTTTGTGGTTTAACTTCAATATCTGCCGAAAGATTTAAAATTGCATTCTTGTATTTTTCATATAGTTCCACGATATCATCCGATTTCCCCTGTAATAGGTTCTCTTCTGTGTAGACTTTGATTTCATCCGCTACCTGTTTGAATTCAGTGTTTTTCTGCATAATGGGTTTGATACTCTCTGCTGCATTTGTTTTACGAATGGGATTGATAGAAATCAGTTCACCTTCATAACGTTTTATTTCCCAAAGCTCAATCGCTAAATCTCTGAAATTAACGGCCTCTTTTTGATTGTCTGTAAAGCTTGGTGAAACAAAAACTACACGAGATTGTGACCAGTCTACATCGTTTCTTTTTAAAATCTTTTGATTATTTTCATTATATTCCAATATAAAGTCAGCTTTGTTTTGTAGCATTAAACTGAGGTATGTGAATCCTTGGTCTATTACGCTGCTATTGCGTTCTCGTTTATATTCGATGATAACAAAAGCTTTAGTTTGCGGATCAAATCCTAAACTATCGATACGCTTGTTCTTGATTGTAAATTCGGATTTTACTAATTCTATTCCCATAATGGTAAATAGATTGTTTTCGAATATTTTTTGTATTTCACGTTCCAGTTTAAAGGGCTTTTCTTTGATGCCGGCCAACTGTGCAGAGGTGTTTTTATATAATGGCATAGCTTTTATTCTTTAAATATGATATTATCTACCTACAAATATAGATAATAGATATAAGATTTTGTAGTATGATAGAAATAAATTTATTTTTCTCTTTGGGCGTGTGTAAGGTATTAAAATATTCCATATCTTGAAATATTTCTTTTGTATTGACAATCTTTCTTATAGACTATTTGCTTATGTCGAAATTTTTTATGAATATTGCATAATTGTGGATACAATGATTGAATATTGTAATCTTGAGTATTTCTAATGCCTCAAAAATCAATAATGCATACAACTCTAAATATTAACCTTTTAGTATGATACATAAGATATGAATGAATATAATGATACATCAATTGTCAATGAAGCAAGATCAGAAAACATCCTTGAACTTTGGGCGTTACCTGAGCTTTGTAACAAGAATTTCTTTATTCCCGACTATCAACGTGGATACCGTTGGGGGACACGTCAAGTCGAACAATTACTTGATGATCTTTGTGCATTCTTTGATAGAGGCAAAGGGCAGTTCTATTGTCTTCAACCCATAGTGGTAAAGGAAATAACTAAGGATGAAGATAAGAACAAATACGCTTTGATTTCGAAAACTGATAACAACCGATGGTATGAGGTCATCGATGGACAGCAGCGTTTAACGACTATTCGTATCATCTTTACTATGGCCCATTTAATGGATCGTGATAACAAAGAGCAGTTTACATTGAAATACAAAACACGTCCGGAACTGGGCTGCTTTTTTGAAAAACTTCGGCGTAATGACGAAGATGACTATCGAATTGATGCAGAGCGTCAAGATAATCTGGATATTGATTCCTGGCATATTCTTGAAGCTGCAAACTGTATAATGAATTGGTTTAAGGAAGGAGAAGCAAGAGGTAACGGATTGCGTTATTTCAAAGGTTCTTTTTACGAGAACTTCACTCATCCCAAAGGGCTTGAAGACAAAAAGTCAGTGCAAATTATATGGTATGAACTACGTGATGGGAGTGATCCTAATGAAACCTTTAAGCGTCTGAATGACAAAAAAGTTTCGCTCAATAACGCTGAACTTATTCGCGCTATGTTTCTTTCTGATTCTGCTGTTTACGAATATGAAGAGGGCTTGATAAGTGGTTATCCTGAAGAGGTCCAGAATATCGTTATAGAACGTGAGCAGGCCCGTAAGCAGGCTCATATCATAGAACAGTGGGATATCATAGAGAAACAACTGCGTCAACCTAATTTTTGGGCTTTTGTCAAGAAAGACGCTTCTGATAAAGATTATAGTAGCCGTATTGAGTATCTCTTTGACTTAATTTCGAAGAAGAAATCTAATGATAAAGACGAACTCACCACTTTTCTACGTTTCGAAGAGATGGTACGAGAAAAAAATGATGTAGAAGGCTTATGGCATTTGTGGTTGAAAGTAGAGAGTTATTTTGCTACACTTCTTTCTTGGTATACGGATCGTAACTATTACCATAAAATTGGATACTTAATTGCCGAAACTGATAATAATGTATTGGTGGATTTGCTCGATAAATCAGCAAAACTGACAAAGACGAAATTTAACAAGAGCCTTGATTGGCTCATCAGATTACATTTGACTGACCGCAACACAAATACTAATGTGTATAGCTACAACTACGATGAAAATCGAAACGAACTTTGCCGTTTGCTTTTCTTTTTTAATGTAGAGTCTACGCGTATAGCCACTACACAGGATAAGTTCCCATTTGGACTTTATAAAGCTACCAATTGGACTTTGGAGCATATCCACGCCCAAAACTCAGAGCGTATTGATCGAACGGATAAGCAAAAATGGATAGAGTGGATAGATGAAAATGTGAAAGCTTTAAGGCACTTGCAGAAACGTTTCAAGAATGATGACCCGTTCGACCCTGGAAAGTTGATTGAAATGTTGGAAGAAAAGAGAAATATTGTAAAAACCAACACCTTTGTATTTAATGATTTTACAAAATGTTTTGATAGCGTAAATGCTTACTTTGATAGAATGGCTAAAGCAGAAGGGGGATCACCAGAAGTACACAATATATCTAATATGACTTTACTTAGTGGTACTATGAATACGTCGATTGGAAATTCTGTATTTGAGGTTAAACGTCAACTTATCATGAAAAAGGATGCAGAGGGTGAGTATATTCCATATTGTACCCGACTCGTTTTCTTGAAGTATTATAACAAAGACAAGGAAGATTTTAGCGTTCAACAATCATTTTATTGGAGCGAAGAGGATAGGAAAAATTATCTCGATGCTATAGAAAAAATATTGGAAAATGTCCTCAACGCTACTAACCCCGATAAGGAAGAAACAATAGATAATGTAGAATTAAACGAAGAAAATAAGTATGAATAATATAGGTAAACTTACAACGTTTCATCAACTACTGATTGATGAGAATACCATTATCATCCCGAAAGTTCAACGCGACTATGCTTATGGAAGACAAGAAGAGAAAGTTGCTGAACTGTTGAATGATATGCTTGGAGGAATATTGCAAGCTATTAAAAATAAGAATACGAACATCCTTGATTTTATATATGGAGGATCATATGTTCGTAAAAACAAAGTTATTGGTGGTTTGATTCCACTTGATGGGCAACAACGTTTGACAACTCTGTTTCTCCTTCACTTTTATGCATCTCTACTTAGAGACGAACAAGGGAACGTGATACCCCAAGAGAAAGTGGATATCTTGACTAGGTTCAGATATGAGACTCGTCAATCTGCAACCGAGTTCTGCCTACAGTTAGTGAAGAAAATCCGTACGAACTTACTCAAAAACTATAAGCCGGGAATTAATAATATCAAGGATCTGATTGAGGATGACGCTCTTTACTTGAGTACATATAATAGTGATCCAACTATTTTATCCATGCTCAATGTCCTTTATAAAATTGAGAGTAAGTGCGCAGAGGTAGGTGTAAATAATCTAACTCCTTGTCTCTGGGAACGTTTAATGGATGGCGGTTATATTAAATTTTATACACTTTCATTAGAGGATTTTGGGTTGACTGATGATCTTTTCATCAAAATGAATGCGCGCGGGAAGAAGCTCACACCATTTGAAATATTCAAATCGAACATGATGGCAGATATTGATGCCGTTGATAAAGAATTAAAAGATATCTTCTCAAAAAAAATGGATACTGAGTGGATAGATATTATATGGGATTATACTGATAAGACACTTGAAAACAAACGTGTTTCTCTTGATATTACTCAAGAAGCAGACAAAAAATATTCTACACTTTTCAACAATATATTTCGTCTGGAGTTCTATCGCCGAAATCTGCCGACCTTAGGTCAGAAAGAACCGGCTATTGATAATATTCTCTCTGATAAAGAAGGGGTTGAAGGTGTTATTGACGTGTTTAATACGCTTTACAAAATTCACAAGAATGAAGGCTTTGATAAATTATGGTTTAAATATTTCTATTTCTCTGATTCGGTAGTTGGTCGGGATGACAGCATACGTCTGTTTTGGAGTCGTAAACGTAGTTCTGTATTTGAATTAGCAATGCTTGGCGATCTGACTGTTCCGGAAATCGTTTATTTCTATGCCCTATATCTGCTTTATAAAAAGGAAACGAGTGAAAAGGTGAGTAAGAAATGTTTGAGAATAATACATAATCTAATGACATCCAATGTTCGTGTTGTAGATGCCCGTACCGATAAACTCCCCAGCTTCCTGACTGAAGTAAAATATATTATAGACCACGAAGGAGTCGACGTTTACTATGATAAAGATGAAGCTCTGATGATTGACGGTGAAGTTCATAAACTTGCGTTTACACAGAATGCATGGAATGAAGAGTATAAGAAACAGAATTATCTGAATAGTGCAGACTATGAGCGTCTTATAAGATATGAAAACCATAATATACTTCAATGTTCATTGTCCCTTTTCATGGATTTTTGTCTTGATGAAACGACTGTGGAGAATTACAGAGTTGGAGAGCCTCTTGATGCGGCAAAACTGCTTGGACTTCTTAATAAATTTGAAACTGTATTTGCTGATAACTATTTTGAATATTTTGAGAGAATACGTATTGCTCAACTTGATTCCGAGATTGAATACATGCAATATGATCCTTATATGCAAAAAGATGGGGGTGATAGCGTACGCCGTTACTTTCTTACTGCACAAGAGAATCTCAGTAACTTTTATATCAGATATGGTCAGCGCAGAAATCAAGAAAGCATCTTGCAAATACTTGATAAGATGCCAGTACCCGCCGAACTGAAATCGCCGGAAGAAAAGTGTCTGGAGTTCTCTATTCGTGATTGGAAATACTATGTAGCTAAGTATCCATTCGAATCAAACAGGGATTATACTCGCTATGGCATGGGGGTATGGGATAATCGTGACAAAAATCCTCTTGATTTAATAATTCTAAATAGCTCACAGCATAGTGAAAATAATCTTGAGTGGATGATGATGACCAATATTCTTTGGAATCGTTTAGGTAATAATCAAATCTACCAACTTGATGATCATGGATGTAGTCCTATTTTGATTACAAGTTGTGGAGCTGCTATTGGTTTTAAAAATGGTGTTTGGTTTGTGGAGGCACTTATAGATATAGCTTCAATAATTGCCCATAATTATCCCGAGCTTATAGTTAATGTTCAGGAAGGAGAAAATGTGACAATAGATCTTCCAGAGGAAGAGGATACAATGGACTATATTGATTTGGGTATACTGTTGGTTAGAATTATTGAAAATGAAGGGCTAGAAATAGTTTGAAGTATTGAATAAATACCCAGGAATTATTTTCCTAAGTACCTACAGGAGATTGTCTGATAAATAATATCTATTGGTGAAATTAGATACAGCGACTATAAAGCCATGAAGCTCTATATAGACATAGCCGATGATGTGAAAGTAAATGCGATGAACAAGTTTAACCGACTATGATATATTCTGATTACCTTTGTACTACATAACAATGTATTAAGACAATGGAAAACTTTAACCAGCGTATAGAGAGAAAAGACTTTGAAGTCCTTATCATGCGATAAGCTTTGAGATAGAGTACGCACAGGTCAAACTGATTGTTGCGGCGAATGCCTAAATGCTGTCCCATTACTGGAAGCTGGGGCACTTTATCCGGTACTACCAAAAGAAACTGGGCTGGGGTGGAAAAATCATATCTCAAATTTCAAAGGCAATCAAGATGAATTATCCCGAAAAGAAAGGATATTCACCAAGAAATCTCACTTATATGTGCCAATTTTCCCGTACCTATCCGCTGGAAGTGCTACAAAAACTGCTATCGTGCGATATGGAACTGTTGAAAGACCCTTATATATTCGACATAGCAAACGCCAAAGAGTCTGCGGATGAAGAGACATTGAAAAGCAGTTGGCAGAGCACATCACAAAGTATCTGCTGGAAATGGGAAACGGATTTGCCTTTGTCGCCAGACAGAAGCATTTTCAAGTAGGCAGCAGTGATTCCTATGCAGACCTTATCTTGTACAACATCAAACTTCACACCTACATAGTGGTGGAATTGAAAGCCACTCCGTTCAAACCCAAATATGCTGAGCAACTGAATTTCTACATAAACGTGGTGGATGACCAAATGCGGGGTGAGAATGTGAGTTGTACAGGGACACACAAGCGTTTGAGACGACGTCCCTTATTATCGGCATGATATTTGATAAGTATTATGAGATGATTCTCTTAGAGAAAAAATAATACCCAATTTTACATTATTAGTAGTGGTGTAAAATTAGGTGCTATTATATAATATATTGATTTCCAATATTTATCTGCGGTGCGTACGGGACTCGAACCCGTTAAATTATAACGCTATAAATTAGACACTTAACTATTAACTAATAGTAAGGTACTAAAATATGGTCGCATATTTCGCACACAATATTTAGCCTTAAAAATTGAACTCAAAGAACTACTTTTTCAACACCACAAATGTACGAAATTTCCCGATAACTACATAATTCTGAAGACTTTATTTACTGTTTCTTTCAACAAATTCTGTTGTTATATCAACCCTGTTCAACCAACCTTTAAGAAACTTCTGATTAGTCGGTTTTCTCTTTACTAAATCCTGATAATATAGCCTTCGTTGATTAATGAATTCATTAACCAACTCATTCAACTTGGCTTTATTATTGGTATAAGTAAGGGTAATGTTTCCAATTACACCATCTGTTGCAATTGTCACACCATACACCTTATTAATTGCTTTCTGCAAAAGTTTCACTGCTGCACCTGTTCCTGCATTAACACCCATATCATACAGGTGTGTTCTTATCATATCTGAATCTATCCTATCCGCTTTGATTGGTTGGTAATATTTGGTATCATATATTTCAATTACTAACTGTTCTAATTCTGAATCCTGAATCTTTTGATTCCATTTCAAAGGTTTGTGTGCATCTACTATCTTCCAACCTTGCCATTTTGAATTTGTATTTCTTGCAATCCCACAATATGTTTCGCCACCGCAATCTGAAGGGTCGTTCACATAATAACCTTCCGTTTCAAGTGTCTTGCTTATAATAGCTTCTTTTGTTATCATATTCTTTTTCAGAATAGATAAGATTATGTAACTTTGGCAATTAATAATTAAATCAATACATCATGGGAAAAATAAATATTGATAACTTTATTACCTTGTTGGAAGAACTGATTATTGGCGGTGTTTCTGAAATTATAAAAAATGGTTCTACCAACTATACTTTTTTAAAAGATGGTATTTGGTATAATATAAAATATGAATTTGATTTTGGATATTATATTGTTCTTCGTAAAGGTGATAATATTAGTGGTATTTTAGAAATTGTATATATAACAGAAAAATTATTAGGCACACATTCACCTAAACGCAATAAAGGAAATAAGTTATTTAGGGATATAGAAACTTTATACATGAAACATAAAATTTTTAATTGTGATAAAGTTGTATCTTCATTCAAGAATTACTCTACGTTAATTGAATCGTGTTCTGCAATATACAAAGCCACAAATAATATTTTCATTTTATATATCGGAGAAACAAAATACAGTTTTGAACGCAACGAAAAATATGTGCATACAGATAATTCTATAAAAACCAATCTTGTAGTGACTAAATTTACAAATGAAGATTCTGAAGTAATTTACAATAAATCAGATTACAATAAAGCTGAAAATATATTTGCTGTATTAAATACCATATATTATTTAAATGAAACTTCCAAAGAATTAGATGTTAGAAAAGATTTCTGTAAAATTTTAAATTTGGAATAGTAACTAATAGAATACCCCACATCTTACTGATTGGTAAAGTGTGGGATTCTTATTAGTGCCTATTACCGACATAATAACTGAATGAAGAACGTTTATAATATTGGTGATATGCAGCATTTGCAAATGCAAGCGACATAACACAATCATCATGTGCACCGTGCATACCTCTATATACAACACTTCTATTCTTCTTTGAAAACTCGATACCAAAGGTCTTTAACTCATTCAATAAAGATTCTGAATTGATTATCTTGATAGCTTCTGTTTCAAAGTCAACTATCAGTGATTCAATTATCTGCTGCTTATTCTTATTCAAAGTATAGAATGAAGAAAGTTTACCTTTGTATTTTTCTTTCAAACTATCAAAGAAGAAATCACCAATTGAATTAGTTTCAACCCAACAATCAACAGGATTCCATTTCAATAATTGGGCTGCAACTGCTTTAGTTATTGCATTATAATCCATTTTGTTCCACCTGTTCTGATATACCAATTGATGTGTATTCAGGTCTATAATACTTAATACAGTGTAATCTTCAGCCCTACCAATATCAAGCCCTGCAACATACTTACCACTGTATGTAATAAGATTATAATCAATAATACAATCATTTATATTCTTGAAAACGCTACCTTCACCATCATCAAGAAATTCAGCTAATACTTCTTGCTTATAGATGTTAGCAGGAAGTTGTTTTTTCATATCTTCCAATTCTTCAGGTGGTACTAATGGATTGGATGCAGTACCCATAACAAAGGATTTGTATTTAGTCTGTTCTTCCTTCAATCCTTCCTGAAAGATTTGATAATACCAAGAACCTTTACCAAGTGGGGTACTGCACAATATAACCTGTTTAGCCAATAAGAAAATTGGTCGCAATACCTTATTCCAAGCATCATCAGATATTTGTGCTGCTTCATCTATAATTCCAAAAGCATAACCCCTACCACGTAAATTGTCAACTGCACCTTCACCTGCACTTACAAATTCAATATAACTGTTATTGGTAAATGTTATCTTCAGGTCTGATTTATTGATACCCTGTTTCTTTAGGAATGGAAACTTTTCAGTAATGGCAGATACCACCAATTCAAAGATATACTTTGCCAACTTATATGAAGGGGTACAATATCCAACTGCGACATTAGGATTTGATAACGCCCAAAATAAAGCCTGATTTGACGCAAAGAAAGATTTTCCAAACCTTCGTCCACAATTAAGAATAATAAACTTGGTATCAGGATTAAGAAGCAGGGATTGGGGGATTTTCCTTTGTCCTTCGTGGGGTGTGTATAATTGAACCTGCTGTACACTTCGGTTAACCTTCTTCTGTATGGTATCTTTGCGATATTTCAATATATCCTTCCTGTTGCAATCATTATTTTTTATTGGTGTTGGTAGTTTGTCTTTCTCTGTTATCTTCTTTGGTCTGCCTGTTTTTCTGTGTTTCAATATAGAATCCATTAATCAGCAGTATCTTCTTCATCTTCATTATTAGTATCAATAGTGAAGCCACCAAAGTTAACCTGTATTATAGAATCGGCTTTTACATTTGCTTCAACCTTTTCTGTATATAATCCACCTAATTTATTAATTAAATCAGTAGCTTTAAGTGCGTTTGATAAGTCACCCCTTTGCATGGCATTACAACCTATATTCATTAAACGGGTTATTTGATTGGTTGCCAACTTTGCAAACTCTTTTTCCATGTTGGAATCAAATATCTTATAAGCCTGTGATATATACCAATTGATATTTTGTTCCGTACAGTTCCACAATTCACTGTACTTCTTTTTAATATCTGCAACTGTCATCATTTCAACCAAATCTTTATACACTTCATATACTCTTTGGGTTGATTGGTTTTTATTTAATCTTCCTTGTTTTGCCATAATTAAATCTTTTTCAAAAAGATAAATGGTACAAAAACTTATAATGGTCTTGGGTGTACCCGAACCTTAATTGATTATCAGATAATTATATTCAATTGGTCGCATATTAAAGCGCAATATATTTTTGATTTTAATATATGGCTAAAATTTAATGTGAAATATTTGGATTAATATTGGGCTTCTATTTTTGGAAAAGAAATTATTGGCGAAAACGGAGCATACCCACCCACTTAGAACGGCATAATCCACCCACAATTA
>OGMJ01000552.1_pt1 | contig 21855 bp, 17 predicted proteins | sample 1573181 | NCBI WGS metagenome assembly OGMJ01 (sample SAMEA2582004, study PRJEB24529) | metagenome | biome: Human gut stool | place: China | collected 2011
AAATGTAGGCCGGATAAGGCGTTTACGCCGCATCCGGCATTTGCTTAGCGCAGAGTGAAGATTAACCTATCTGCCCATTTCCCAAATGTTTAACGCGGCGCTTAACTTCTTCCTGCTTACCGGCGTTAAATGGACGTGCATCCGGGCTACCTAAATATCCGCACACGCGGCGAGTTACCGACACACGGGAGGCGTCATGGTTACCACATTTCGGGCAGGTGAAGCCTTTGCTGGTGCACTCGAACTCACCGGTAAAGCCACACTCGTAGCACTCATCAATCGGTGTATTGGTGCCGTAATACGGTACATGCTGATAGCTGTAATCCCAGACATCTTCCAGCGCCTTCAGGTTGTGCTGAATGTTTGGATACTCGCCGTAGCAAATGAAACCACCGTTCGCCAGCGGCGGGTAAGGCGCTTCAAAGTCGATCTTGTCGTACGGGTTCACCTTCTTCTCCACATCGAGGTGGAAACTGTTGGTGTAGTAACCTTTATCGGTCACGCCCGGCACCACGCCAAACTCAGCAGTATCGAGACGGCAGAAGCGGTCGCACAGGTTTTCACTCGGCGTGCTGTAGAGACTGAAACCATAACCCGTTTCTTCTTTCCACTTATCCACTGCCTGACGCAGACGTTCAACAATGGCGATACCTTTCGCGCGAAGCTGCTCGTTGTCGTAAACATGCTCGCCGCCGAACAGCGCGTTAATGGTTTCGTGGATGCCGATGTAACCCAGCGAAATAGACGCACGACCGTTTTTGAAGATTTCAGAAACATCATCGTCAGCATTGAGACGCCCGCCACAAGCACCTTCCATATAGAGGATCGGGGCCACGCGCGCTTTCACGCCTTCGAGACGAGCGATACGGGTCATCAGCGCCTTACGTGCCAGCACCAGACGTTCATCCAGCAGCTTCCAGAAGGTGGCTTCATCGCCTTTTGCTTCCAGAGCAATACGCGGCAGGTTCAGGCTGATCACGCCGAGGTTGTTACGACCATCGTGGATCTGCTCGCCGTTTTCATTTTCCCACACGCCGAGGAAGCTGCGGCAGCCCATCGGGGTTTTAAACGAACCGGTGACTTTCACTACCTGATCGTAGTTCAGGATATCCGGATACATGCGCTTGCTTGCGCACTCCAGCGCCAGCTGTTTGATGTCGTAGTTCGGATCGCCTTTTTTATGGTTCAGACCATCGCGAATCGCAAACACCAGTTTCGGGAACACCGCAGTTTTACGGTTTTTACCGAGGCCTGCGATACGGTTACGCAGGATAGATTCCTGAATCAGGCGCGATTCCCAGCTGGTGCCCAGACCAAAACCAAAGGTTACAAACGGCGTCTGACCGTTGGCGGTGTGCAGGGTGTTTACTTCGTACTCCAGCGACTGGAAGGCATCGTAGCACTCTTTAATGGTACGAGAGTTAGCGTAGCCTTCGGCGTCCGGGATGTTCCACTCTTCTGCGGTCTTGCGATGTTTGTTGTAGCTGGCGGTGACAAACGGTGCCAGCACTTCATCGATACGGTTAATGGTGGTGCCGCCATAAATATGGCTGGCGACCTGAGCAATAATCTGCGCAGTTACAGCGGTTGCCGTAGAGATCGACTTCGGCGGTTCAATCTCGGCGTTCCCCATTTTAAAGCCCTGGGTCAGCATGCCTTTCAGGTCAATCAACATGCAGTTGAACATCGGGAAGAACGGCGAGTAATCGAGATCGTGATAGTGAATATCGCCACGCTCATGTGCCTGCACCACGTCACGCGGCAGCAGGTGCTGGCGTGCATAGTGTTTAGCCACGATCCCGGCCAGCAGGTCGCGCTGGGTTGGAATCACCTTGCTGTCTTTGTTGGCGTTTTCGTTGAGTAACGAGGAGTTGGTCTGCTCGACCAGACCACGGATCTCCTGGTTCAGGCGACCGCGTTTTTCACGTTCAATGTCGCGATCGTGACGGTACTCGATGTAAGCACGAGCCAGTTGTTTGTATGGACCCGACATCAGCTGGTTTTCAACTGCGGTCTGGATCTCGTTGATATCCACCTGGTTGCGGCCCTGCATCTGCTCGCTGACAACCGCGGCAACAGTGGCGCAATAATCGGCATCATCGACTTCCGCTGCTTTAGCTGCACGCAGAATCGCTTCTTTGATGCGCTCTGATTTAAACGGCACTTTGCAGCCGTCTCGTTTCATCACATGCGGTGTCATGATCGCTCCATATTTTTAAGAACAGGTTATCCACAGAAATTGGGAAAGGCGTTTTCCGGTTTTTTCGTTTCGTTTTCCGGTGCTTTCCGCAATCGCCATCCGCTTATCCACAACGCCGCACCTTTTTCGTGGGGAGCTGTAGTAGCAATTATAGTCGATTAATACAACATATTGGGTTGGGACGCATTTTAAAGTCTATATATAGTGCTTTGCATCAAGGATGTTTGAACTTTTTTTGATGTAGCTCAAAGTAAAAAGCAGAGCGTACGGATGACGGGCGCTACAGCGTTATGTAAATTTTTTAATGAATTTGCTGGTTGAAAAATCAACAAAAACAACATGCTTACAGACAAAACCCCGGAATGACCGGCATTACCGGGGCTTAGGGAAGATTTACTTCTGTAACCACCAGACAGCCTCAAAAGGCCGTAAATTCATGGCACAGGGTTGTGGTGAGGCTTCTTCGTAGTTATGCATCACAAGCTGCCAGTTGCCGCGCATTTGCCCTGGCTGCCAGGGTTGGATCCCACGGCTAAGGTTGGCAATGACCAGCAAGGTTTGCCCCTTCCATTCACGGCGATAGCACCACAATACAGGGCTGTTTGGCAGCAGATCCTGGTAATTGCCCCATGTCAGAACGGCTTCTTGCTTACGCAGTGCGATTAACTTTTGGTAGGTGTAAAACACCGAGGACTCATCGGTCAGCGCGGCTTCTACGTTGATTTGTTGATAGTTATCGCCCAGGCCAATCCACGGTTCGCCAGCCGTAAACCCGGCATTATCGCCGTTGCTCCATTGCATGGGCGTGCGACTGTTGTCACGGGATTTACTGGCGAGGATTGCCAATAACTCGTCGGCATCACGCCCATCGTTGCGCAGCTCGGCAAACATATTGAGGCTCTCCACGTCGCGATAGTCAGTAATGCGCGTGAAATGCGGGTTGGTCATGCCAATCTCTTCGCCCTGGTAGATATACGGCGTTCCCTGCATGCCATGCAGCACCATCGCCAGCATTTTTGCCGCAGGCACGCGGTATTCACCTTCATCACCAAAGCGAGAAACAATGCGCGGCTGATCGTGGTTACACCAGAACAAGGCATTCCATGCCACGTTGTGCATTCCTTGTTGCCAGTGGCGGAACAATGTTTTCAACGCCACAAAGTCAGGTTTAGCCAGCGTCCATTTTTCACCACCGGGATAATCGACCTTCAGGTGATGAAAATTAAAGGTCATCGACAATTCACTGCCTGTCAGTGCCGCGTATCGCTGGCAATGCTCAAGGCTGGTGGAGGACATTTCACCTACGGTCATTAACCCGCGTGGCGTAAACACATCGCGGTTCATCTCGTGCAAAAACTCGTGTGCTCGTGGCCCGTCGGTGTAGAAGCGACGCCCGTCGCCATCCAGGTCTTCAGGGAAACGCGGGTCTTTGGAGATCAGATTCACCACATCCAGGCGCAACCCGTCGACCCCACGATCGGCCCAGAATTCACAGACTTTTTTCAGCTCTGCGCGTACCGCTGGATTCTCCCAGTTGAGATCCGCCTGCTCTGGTGCAAAGAGATGCAAATAGTACTGTTCGCTTTCCGCATGCCAGCGCCACGCACTACCGCCAAATTTTGAACGCCAGTTGTTCGGTGGCGTTTCTGGTTCGCCATCGCGCCAGATATAAAACTGGCGGTAAGGGCTTTCTTTGTTCAGCGCCTCGCGAAACCAGGCATGTTGGGTAGAGGTATGGTTAAACACCATATCGAGAATGATACGAATCCCGCGCGATTTTGCCTGCGTCACCAGTTCGTCAAAATCGTCCAGCGTGCCGTAGGTGGGATCAATCGCCGTATAGTTCGCTACGTCGTAACCGTTATCGACCTGGGGAGAGATATAAAAGGGGGTTAGCCAGATGGCATCAACGCCCAGTTTATGCAGATAGTCCAGGCGTTGGATAACGCCACGTAAATCGCCGGTGCCGCTACCCGTGGTGTCCTGAAAACTCTTTGGATAAATCTGGTAGATAACGCCGTTTTGCCACCAGTGGGGAAGATTAGTCATTACGTTATTCCTGCAAATGCGAGGGGGCGCAATTGCGCCCCGAAGAAAATTAAACAATGTCCAGCGTGCCCAGGCGGTATTTCCGCTGATAGATAAACGAGGTGAGTACAATCGGGATGATGATGGCGATAGCCATTGCCAGCGCAAACACCTGCCAGTAGCTCGGTTGAATCGAGAGAATTCCCGGCAGGCCGCCTACGCCGATACCATTCGCCATAACGCCGTTCAGGCCGCATAGCAATCCTGCCAGACCAGAACCAATCATCGCGCACAGCATCGGGAAGCGATATTTCAGGTTGATGCCGTACATTGCAGGCTCAGTGACCCCAAGCCAGGCGGAGATAGCGGCAGGCACGGAGATCTCGCGCTCATTGTGCTTGCGGCTGGAAATGATAATGCCTATCACGGCGGAGCCCTGAGCGATATTCGACAGCGCAATCAGCGGCCACACTGGCGTACCACCCATGCTTTGAATCATCTGCAAATCAATAGCAAGGGTGGTCTGGTGTACGCCGGTGATCACCAGCGGCGCGTACAGGAAGCCAAACAATGCCGCACCAATCGGAGCAAAGCTGCCGGTCATCAGGTGACGTACCGCAAAGGCAACGCCATCGCCAATCATGCGACCAAACGGACCAATCAGCGCATGGGCGAGGAACACCGCGAGGATCAGCGAACAGACGGGTACCACCACCAGATAGAGGTAATCCGGCACGATGCGTTTAAGGCGAGTTTCAATAACGCCCAGCGCCAGTCCGGCTAACAGTGCCGGGATCACCTGCGCCTGATAGCCTACTTTGGCGATGCTGAACATGCCAAAGTCCCACACTTCCGGCAGCTGCTGCCCGAGCAGATAAGCGTTCATCAGCTGTGGAGAAACCAGCGTTACGCCAAGTACGATACCAAGGATCGGCGTGCCGCCCATTTTTTTCACCGCTGACCAGCAAATCCCGACCGGCAGGTAGAAGAAGATCGCTTCACCGATCAACCACAGAAAATCGTAGATCGTTTGCAGGGAAGGGTACATTTGCGCCAGCGTCTGACCGTTGCTCATGGGCAAATCGCCGATCACATTGCGAAAACCGAGGATCAAACCGCCGCTGATCAACGCGGGCAGCAACGGGAAGAAGATCTCCGCGAAATGAGAGATCAACTGCTCATGCCATTTCATATTCTGCCGGGCGGCTTTTTTTACCTGCTCTTTATCAACCTGCGCCTGTCCGGTTGACGCAATCAGTGCTTGATAGTAATCACCCACGTTGGTGCCAATCACCACCTGAAATTGCCCGGCATTGGTGAAACAGCCTTTCACCATGGGGAGTTGCTCAATTTCTTTCGGTCTGGCATTGGCCGGTTGGTTGAGGACAAAGCGCAGGCGAGTAATACAGTGGCTCACCGTCGCAATATTGCCGCGCCCGCCGACCAGTTCAATCAACCGATCGATATCCGTTTGGTTTATTTTGCTCATCATAAAGCCCCATGGCAGATGACATTTTTGGTTGGCTGCAGAATATATTGCGCGGAAAAATTTAAAAACGGGAACGTTCCCGAAACGCAGCGAAGATCACAATTTATCGTTCAGGAAACGATCAGGACAGGGTGGCGGGGATGATGATTTGTTGCGGTTCGCTGCGCCCGGTTACCTGTGCGATCAACTGGCAGGCCGCCTGGCGTCCAGCTTCGGCGTAACCGGGATCTACGGTGACGATCTCCGGATGGAGGAATTTCATTAACGGCGTATTACCGACGCTCGCCAGTTGCAAGGTGTCGATGCGTTGCTCTTGCAGGTATTTACTTGCGCCAAGTGCCAGCGTGTCGGTTGCGCACAGTAACGCAGTAGTTTCAGGCGTAATCACTTTTGCCACGTTCTCATAGCCTTGCTTCATAGCAAGGCCTGGCAGAGCGGCAACGGGATGCAGTTTATGCGCTTTGCAGAACGCCAGGTAGGCTTCGTGACGTCGCTTACCGGTCGTCACGTCACTGTGCGGCACGCCGAGATAACTGATATTACGATGCCCCTGGTCATACAGCCGTTGCATCAGGATCTTGATTGCCCCTTCGTCGTCATAACAGACCGAAGCAAAGCCTTTTGCGTCACGCGCCAGCAGAACCAGCGATGACTGCCAGTGGGCTAACATTTCTTCTGTTATGCCAGTAAAACCGAACAGCACTACGCCGTCGATATTACGCCGTTTCAGCACCCCCAAATGTTCGGCAACTAATTGCGGGGAAAACTGACTTTCCATCATGATTGGGTCGTAACCTTGTTCATAGAACGCTGGCAGCATGGTTTGAACGGCGAGATTTTCTGACAACGAATCCAGGCGGGTAACAATGATGGCGACCACTTTATCGCTTTGCCCACGCATAGCGCGCGCAGAGCGGGAAGGGGAAAATCCATGCTGATTCATCACTGCTTCAACACGCTCGCGGGTGCGCTGGCTCACGCCGCTTTCGTTATTCAGCACCCGGGAAACTGTAGATTTCCCCACGCCGCTTAAGCGTGCGATGTCTTTGATGGTCAGCCGATTTTGCATCCTGTTGTCCTGTAACGTGTTGTTTAATTATTTGAGCCTAACTTTACCCGTGCATTCAGCAATGGGTAAAGTCTGGTTTATCGTTGGTTTAGTTGCCAGCAGGTATTATATCGCCATAGATGCTACGAATATTATTGGATTCTCCTTATTATTTGCGGCGCTTTTTTCACTTACCGGAGGTTATATGGAACCTGATCCCACGCCTCTCCCTCGACGGAGATTAAAACTTTTCCGGTAAGCCCGTCTTTTCACGGCGTTACCGGATGCGTAAGGCCGTGACGTTTTAACGTCCCTGCTCAGCTTTATTACCTTCAGGTAAGGCTTCGCCACGCCTGAAGACATTTCTGTACTGTTTCAGACAGTGCGGAGGGACTCCTTATGTTTAAAGAAATTTTTACCCGGCTCATTCGCCATTTACCTTCCCGTCTGGTTCATCGCGATCCATTGCCTGGCGCGCAGCAGACAGTGAATACGGCGGTCCCGCCGTCCTTAAGTGCGCATTGCCTGAAAATGGCGGTGATGCCCGAAGAAGAATTATGGAAAACGTTCGACACCCATCCGGAAGGGTTAAATCAGGCGGAAGTGGAATCTGCCCGCGAACAACATGGTGAAAATAAATTACCCGCACAACAACCGTCGCCGTGGTGGGTACATTTATGGGTCTGCTATCGCAACCCCTTTAATATTTTACTCACCATTCTCGGCGCTATTTCTTACGCCACGGAAGATTTATTTGCCGCGGGCGTTATCGCGCTAATGGTCGCTATTTCAACGTTGCTGAACTTTATTCAGGAAGCACGTTCCACTAAAGCGGCAGATGCCCTGAAAGCGATGGTCAGCAATACCGCGACGGTGCTGCGCGTAATTAACGACAAAGGCGAAAATGGCTGGCTGGAGATCCCGATCGACCAGCTGGTGCCCGGCGATATTATAAAACTGGCGGCGGGAGATATGATCCCGGCAGATTTACGTATCTTGCAGGCGCGGGATCTGTTCGTCGCTCAGGCGTCGTTAACCGGTGAGTCTCTGCCCGTGGAAAAAGCCGCTACCACTCGCCAGCCGGAGCACAGCAATCCGCTGGAGTGCGATACCCTGTGTTTTATGGGCACCACCGTGGTGAGCGGCACGGCACAAGCAATGGTGATTGCTACAGGAGCCAACACCTGGTTTGGTCAACTGGCGGGGCGTGTTAGTGAGCAGGAAAGCGAGCCGAATGCCTTTCAGCAGGGGATCAGCCGCGTCAGTATGCTGCTGATTCGCTTTATGCTGGTGATGGCTCCGGTGGTGTTGCTTATCAACGGTTACACCAAAGGCGACTGGTGGGAAGCGGCACTGTTTGCGCTTTCGGTCGCGGTAGGCCTAACGCCGGAAATGTTGCCGATGATTGTTACCTCGACGCTGGCGCGCGGCGCAGTAAAGCTGTCGAAACAGAAAGTGATCGTCAAACATCTGGATGCTATTCAGAACTTTGGCGCAATGGATATTCTGTGCACTGATAAAACCGGCACCCTGACACAGGATAAAATTGTGCTGGAGAATCATACCGATATCTCCGGTAAAACCAGCGAACGCGTGCTGCATAGCGCGTGGTTGAATAGTCATTATCAGACCGGACTTAAAAACCTGCTCGATACAGCGGTGCTCGAAGGTACGGATGAAGAGTCAGCGCGCTCGCTGGCCAGCCGTTGGCAAAAAATTGATGAGATTCCGTTTGATTTCGAGCGTCGCCGGATGTCGGTGGTAGTGGCAGAAAATACCGAGCACCATCAGCTGGTTTGCAAAGGTGCATTGCAGGAAATCCTCAATGTGTGTTCGCAGGTGCGTCACAATGGCGAGATTGTGCCGCTCGATGACATCATGCTGCGTAAGATTAAGCGGGTTACTGATACGCTGAATCGTCAGGGGCTGCGCGTGGTTGCGGTGGCGACGAAATACCTGCCAGCGCGTGAAGGAGATTACCAGCGGGCGGATGAATCCGACCTGATCCTCGAAGGATATATTGCTTTCCTTGATCCGCCAAAAGAGACAACTGCTCCGGCACTGAAGGCATTAAAAGCGAGTGGAATTACCGTAAAAATCCTTACTGGCGACAGTGAGTTAGTTGCAGCGAAAGTGTGCCATGAAGTGGGGCTGGACGCGGGAGAGGTGGTCATTGGTAGTGATATTGAAACGCTATCTGACGACGAACTGGCAAATCTCGCACAGCGCACCACGCTGTTTGCTCGTCTGACGCCGATGCATAAAGAACGCATTGTGACCTTACTGAAGCGCGAAGGGCATGTGGTTGGCTTTATGGGCGATGGTATTAATGATGCGCCCGCCTTACGCGCTGCGGATATCGGCATTTCTGTGGACGGCGCGGTAGATATTGCCCGTGAAGCGGCTGATATCATCCTGCTGGAAAAAAGCCTGATGGTGCTGGAAGAGGGGGTTATTGAAGGACGTCGCACTTTCGCCAACATGCTGAAATACATCAAAATGACGGCGAGCTCCAACTTCGGTAATGTGTTCAGCGTGCTGGTGGCGAGTGCTTTCTTGCCCTTCCTGCCGATGTTGCCGTTACACTTGCTTATTCAGAACCTGCTGTATGATGTGTCACAGGTGGCGATCCCGTTTGATAACGTCGACGACGAGCAAATTCAAAAGCCGCAGCGTTGGAATCCGGCGGATCTGGGGCGCTTTATGATCTTCTTCGGACCGATCAGCTCGATCTTCGATATTCTGACGTTTTGCCTGATGTGGTGGGTATTCCATGCCAACACGCCGGAAACGCAAACGCTGTTCCAGTCGGGATGGTTTGTGGTGGGCTTACTGTCGCAAACGCTGATTGTGCATATGATCCGTACCCGCCGTGTGCCGTTTATTCAGAGCTGTGCATCGTGGCCGTTAATGATCATGACCGTGATCGTGATGATTGTCGGGATCGCATTGCCGTTTTCACCGCTGGCCAGTTATCTGCAATTACAGGCGCTGCCGTTAAGCTATTTCCCGTGGCTGGTTGCGATTCTGGCAGGGTATATGACGTTAACCCAGTTGGTGAAAGGATTTTATAGCCGTCGTTACGGCTGGCAATAAAGAATAAACTGGGCACGATAGCCCCGATTCAGATTGTAGACAAAGTAAGCTTTGTTCATGCCGGATGCGGCGTAAATGCCTTATCCGGCCAACAAATTCAATAAATTGCAGGAATCACGTAGGCCTGATAAGCGTAGCGCATCAGGCGATTTTGCGTTTGTCATCAGACTTAATCCGGGCATGATAGCCCGGATTTCCATCAAGATTAGCGACGAACAGCGATCGCTTCGATCTCAATTTTTACGTCTTTCGGCAGACGGGCAACTTCAACGCAAGAACGTGCCGGGAAGGTGGCGTTGTGTTCGGTGAAGAAGGCTTCGTAGGTAGCATTAACGGTAGCGAAGTCGTTCAGATCTTTCACAAACACGGTGGTTTTAACGATATCGCCCACTTTCAGGCCAGCGGCTTCGACGATCGCTTTTACGTTATCCAGCGACTGACGTGCCTGTGCAGCGACGTCTGCCGGTACTTCACCCGTTTTCGGATTTACCGGGATCTGACCGGAGGTGATGATCATATTGCCCAGATCAACGCCCTGTACGTAAGGACCGATAGCTGCCGGTGCATTTTCCGTCGCGATAGTTTTGCTCATGATTTCTCCTTTATTACAGCGGTAAAAAGTCTGGCTCATTATAGGGAGCCAGACTTTTATTACCAACCGCAATTAATTGGCCAGCACCACATTATGGGAAAACTCTTTTTCACAGTATTTGCATTTGAGCGCGATGTCATTGGCGCGTTTTCGCACGGCAAAGCTGGAAGAAACCGGTTCGGCATGGCTGATACAGTTGCTGTTCGGGCAGACCAGCACGTTGTCGATGCGCTCCGGCAGACTGGGGCGCGATTTACCCACCACTTCATAGTTGTCGATACGGTTAACCGTGGCTTGCGGCGCATACAATGCCAGTTGATCTACCTGATCTTCACTCAAAAAGGTATTTTCGATTTTGATCAGATCTTTGCGGCCCATCTCGCCAGAAGGCAGGTTCAGACCGATGGTAATGCGCTGATCCGTTTCGGTCAGCTTGAACAGACTCAACAGCTTAAAACCGATCTGGGCGGGGATATGGTCAATTACCGTGCCGCGTTTAATAGCTTCAACCTGCAATTTATTATCGTGTGTCATCTCTATTTCCCCTTACAGTACCAGATCGCGATTCAGAACCAGTGCCAGTAACGCCTGGCGAGCGAAAATCCCGTTGCCTGCCTGCTGGAAGTACCAGGCGTGTGGCGTTTTATCAACATCCGTCGCAATCTCATCAACACGCGGCAGCGGATGCAGCACTTTCATATTGGCTTTGGCGTTGTGGAGATCGCTGGCGCGAAGAACAAACTGCGCTTTCACGTTGGCGTACTCGGACGGGTCCAGACGCTCTTTTTGCACGCGGGTCATGTACAGGATGTCTACTTCCGCCATCACTTCTTCAATAGAGCTGTGCAGACTCCAGGCGATCCCTTTTTCATCAAGCATATCCAGAATGTATTGCGGCATTGCCAGCGCGTCCGGCGCGATGAAGTAAAAACGGTTGCCGTCGAACTTCGCTAACGCCTGAGTCAGGGAGTGAACGGTGCGGCCATATTTCAGGTCACCAACCATTGCGACGTGGAGATTGTCCAGACGCCCCTGGTTTTCCTGAGTATTGGCTAATTCGAGCAACGTTTGCTGCGGGTGGTTTTGTGAGCCATCACCGGCATTCAGTACCGGTACATTGCCGGAAAACTCGGTGGCCAGGCGCGCCGCACCTTCCTGCGGATGACGCATCACTATCGCATCGACGTAAGTGCTGATAACCGAAATGGTATCGGCCAGCGTTTCGCCCTTTTTACCCAGTGATGTATTGGCGCTGTCGGAGAAGCCCACCACGCTGGCACCCAGGCGGTGCATAGATGTTTCGAAAGAGAGACGTGTACGGGTAGAGGCTTCGAAGAAACAGCTGGCAATGACTTTGTGCTTCAACAGCTCTGGTTGCGGGTTTGCTTTCAGTTTCGCCGCTGTCGCCAGCACCAGATTAAGGTCATCGCGACTAAGGTCGTTTATGGAAATGATATGTTTCTGATATAGCGGATTAGCCATCTTTTATCTCCTGACGCCTGGGCAAAAAAAAGCCCCTCGATTGAGGGGCTGGGAATGGGTGATCAACGGGAAGAAAAACGGCAGGCCAGCGTCTTTTTTCAGACGCGGTAAGACAAAATGTCGAACACACTGAACCATACATCCTCCCGGCAAATTGTCCGGCATTATACTCATCGTCAGAAGCGGTGCAAGCATTTGATGCAATATTTTGTCAGCGCAAACGGTTTATTTGAATTATAAGTCAAAATATATGCATTTTTATTTGCTGTGATTCTGGAGGGGAACTGTCGTTCGGTATCAATAATTGCAGACATTTCCTGCTTTTTTCTTTTTCACTTTCACGCAATCAGATATGCATTTTATTCCATTCATCCGACTTATAGGGCGGAGTGTGAAAACGAACGGCTAACACTATTGCTTACTGCTCAGGGATGCGCGCTATCACTTTAATTTCAAAATCAAAGCCTGCCAGCCATGTAACACCTACCGCCGTCCAGTTTGGATAAGGTGGGGCGCTAAATATTTCATTTTTCACCGTCATGATGTCTTCAAATTGTTTTTCTGGATCGGTATGAAAGCTCGTAACATCAATGATATCGTCAAAAGTGCATCCCGCAGCAGCCAGGGTCGCATGCAAATTATCAAATGCCAGTCTGACTTGTTGCTGAAAATCGGGTTCTGGTGTTCCGTCCTCTCGACTTCCTACTTGCCCGGAAACAAACAGCAAATCGCCGGAACGAATAGCCGCAGAATAACGATGCTCAGCATACAGTGAATGTCGTCCAGCAGGGAAAACAGCGGTTCTTTCTACCATTTGGTTATCCTCAAGATTTACGACATGAACAGAAGATTTCTCTTTACCGGGAGCCGCTTTTAGCGGACGACGTGAGTAAACAAAACCCAGACATCATGGATAATGGCTGGGCTTAATTGAGCGTAGTCGGTTATGCGCCAAACGCGCCATCAATGGTATGCATCGCGCCGGTAACAAAGCTGGCTTCTGGCCCTGCTAACCATGCGACCATACCAGCGACCTCTTCCGGTTGCCCATGTCTTTTGATAGCCATAAAACTATGCAACATATCGCGCATTGGCCCGTTGGCGGGATTAGCGTCGGTATCAATTGGCCCTGGCTGGACGACGTTGATGGTGATCCCACGCGGTCCGAAATCACGGGCCAGCCCGCGCGCCATGCCTTGCAGGGCAGATTTGCTGGCGGCATAAGCAGCTATGCCTGCAACAGGCATACGATCGCCATTCACGGAGCCGATGATTAAGATGCGCCCGCCTTCGTGCATCTGCCGGGCGGCTTCAACAGAGGCATGATAAGGAGCATGAATATTGATTTTGAAAAGGCGATCAATATCGTCGGCATTTAATTCCAGGGCATCGCCAAAGACGCCAATACCTGCATTTACTACCAGAATATCCAATGCGCCACTCTTACGAACGACATCAATGACAGCGTCTCTGTCAGCACTATCTGTGAATACTGCTATCGCTCCAGTCTCTTGTGCCAGGCGTTCAGCGGCATCTTTCGACCCCGCATAGGTGAATCGTACATTGGCCCCATCGGTGACGAAACGACGTACGATAGCGGCACCGATTCCACGGCTACCACCGAGGATGAGAACTGTCTTACCTGTAAAAGCGCCCATAAGGACTCCTTGATTTATTATGTAACATGCATTACAAAACTGTTTTAACTTTCTGTCAACAAGTTTTGTAATGGTCACTAAAAAACAATCTCGCGTTCCAGGTCGTCCCAGACGTTTCGCTCCTGAGCAGGCAGTCTCTGCGGCAAAAGTGCTTTTTCACCAAAAAGGTTTCGATGCTGTTAGTGTTGCTGAAGTTACTGATTATCTTGGTATTAACCCCCCGAGCCTCTACGCGGCTTTTGGCAATAAGGCTGGGTTATTTAGCCGTGTACTCAATGAATATGTCGGTACGGAAGCTATTCCGCTTGCCGATATTCTTCGTGATGATCGTCCGGTAGGGGAGTGCCTGGCTGAGGTATTAAAAGAAGCGGCGCGCAGATATAGCCAAAACGGCGGCTGCGCTGGCTGTATGGTTCTTGAAGGCATTCATAGTCATGATCCACAAGCGCGTGATATTGCCGTTCAATATTATCACGCCGCAGAAACGACCATTTATGACTATATCGCCAGGCGGCATCCACAAAGCGCACAATGTGTGACTGATTTTATGAGTACCGTGATGTCAGGGCTTTCTGCGAAGGCACGAGAGGGGCACTCCCTCGAACAACTCTGTGCAACAGCTGCACTGGCGGGGGAAGCGATAAAAACTATTCTCAAGGAGTGATGCGGGCCTTGACCCGAAAGGCGGGAACGCGCCTGCCGATAAGTTGTGATAAGACAATAATTCACGCGTTAAGGCTGGCGGAATTGATCATCTTTTCGTATAACGGTGGAAATGAAACATTGTTTTAATTAAGGAGTGGAAAAGATGATCATCGGAAATATTCATAATCTTCAGCCGTGGCTACCCCAGGAGTTACGCCAGGCGATTGAGCATATCAAAGCACACGTTACGGCAGAAACGCCAAAGGGCAAGCACGATATCGAAGGCAATCGTCTGTTTTATCTTATCTCGGAAGATATGACCGAGCCGTACGAAGCTCGCCGTGCGGAGTACCATGCCCGCTATCTCGACATTCAGATTGTGTTAAAAGGTCAGGAAGGCATGACCTTCAGCACGCAACCTGCAGGCACGCCGGATACCGACTGGTTAGCTGATAAAGACATCGCATTTTTGCCGGAAGGCGTTGATGAGAAAACAGTTATCCTTAATGAAGGTGATTTTGTTGTGTTTTATCCGGGGGAAGTGCATAAACCGCTGTGCGCAGTGGGCGCGCCAGCCCGGGTTCGCAAAGCAGTAGTGAAGATGCTGATGGCGTGATGACTTTTCGCCGTAAATAACTCCAGGTTTACGGCGAGCTTATGAAAAGAGCGTTTTTTGATATTTTTTTGTGAGTAGAATTTGTAATGCTTAGACGTTCTTATTAACTCAAGGAGTCCGTCATGAGCAAAATATCAGATTTGAATTATTCTCAACACATTACATTAGCCGACAATTTTAAACAAAAAAGTGAAGTTTTAAATACCTGGCGTGTTGGAATGAATGATTTTGCCCGTATTGCCGGGGGGCAGGATAGCAGAAGGAATATTCTTTCTCCCAGATCATTTTTGGAGTTTTTGGCTAAGATATTTACCCTGGGTTATGTGGATTTTAGCAAACGCTCCAACGAAGCGGGTAGAAATATGATGGCTCATATTAAGTCCTCATCTTATATCAAAAATAATGATGGTAGTGAGATAATGAAGTTTGTTATGAATAATCCTGAAGGGGAGCGAGCGGATTTATCTAAGGTGGAAATAGAAATTACACTTTCTACTACCACTACTATGGGGACTCGTCAAGGACATACAGCCATTATATTTCCACAATCTGATTTTTTGAGTTTTCGTTATGAAGGTAAGTCTTTTGAAAGAAAAGATGATAGTTCATTACACCTGATTACTAACAAGGTTCTGGCGTGTTACCAACGTGAAGCTAACAAGAATATGGCGCTTCTATTAAATAATCATCAGTTGAACTGGAAGGACGCAATTGATTATAACGAGTTATTAGAAAAGCCATTAGCCAGTACATTAGAAAAAATAAAGAAAGAACATCTGCTATTAATGCCTCATGTATGTGATGACACGATTCCATACTTACTAGGCGAAGGTGGTATACTTGAAGAAATAAATGATCTGAAAACGTTACATGATACCAGAATTGCTAGTGGTACAGAAGGTAATGATGAAATTAATAACATCAAAATTAACCTGTCTAATATTCTTATTGATTCCTTAGATGATGCAAAAGTTAATCTCGAAAAGGTCATCGATTCGATGTTGAAGACTTTTTTAAAATTGCCATATATTAATGATGTAAAAATTCTGGAGTGGTGTTTTAATCAAAGTATGCAATATTCTGATGATACTACAAAGATAAAGCATGCCCGCTCCGTGATCGATCATATTGATTTTAACTGCGATCAGTCTAAAATAGCTGAGACATTATTTTTCAACCTCAATAAAGAACCCTATAAAAACAGCCCTGAGTTACAGAAATTGATTTGGGAGAAGTTGGTTGTATATGTCAATGATTTTAATTTAAGTAATCAAGAAAAATCGCGCTTAATACTAAGGCTATTTGATGATGTTAAATTGGTTTTTGATAAAGTGCCTCTCAGTATTTTAGTGAATGATATTTTTTTGAAGGATTTTTTCATGAAGCAACCTGATTTTGCTAAGTGGTACTTCTATCAATTACTTAAGAGTTATGAGGGAGAACAGATGTATCTTAATGAGTTAGGATATGTTTATGGTGATGAAGAAAAAACAAAAGAAATTGTAAATAAACTTCCGGGTTATGTCGTTAAGATTTTTGAAGAAAAGATCGATAATGAATTAAAAATTAGAACAAGAAAGATGGAAACCCTGCGGGATGGGAAAATCAATATATATGATTATATTAATGAAAAACAGTTAGAAAAATTAAATCCACCGCAAGATTTACGTTCTGCAATAGAAAAAATTGGGTGGAAGAATAGACCTATCACTGCATAAAATAATGTGATGCCGGGATGTTTTTGTATTTCCCGGCATCTTTATAGCGATATCAATTATTTACTGAGCGTCGCGACCATCACCGCTTTGATGGTATGCATGCGGTTTTCCGCCTGATCAAAAACAATGCTGGCGGCAGATTCGAAGACCTCATCAGTCACTTCCATTCCGCCATGTAGGCCAAACTCTTCCGCCATTTTCTTACCAAGCGTCGTCTGGTCGGCATGAAACGCGGGCAGGCAGTGGAGGAATTTGACCTCCGGGTTACCGGTCAACTGCATCATCTTGCTATTCACCTGATAATCACGCAGCAATGCAATCCGTTCCGCCCATTTCTCTTTTGCTTCCCCCATCGACACCCATACATCGGTATAGATAAAGTCAGCACCTTCTACTCCTTTGGCTACATCTTCCGTCAGCGTAATATTCCCGCCATTTTGCTGTGCCAGGGCGCGGCATTCCGTAACCAGCGCAGCTTCCGGCCAGCATGCCTGTGGCGCGACCAGACGCAAATCCAGACCGGTAAGCGCCGCAGCTTCGAGCATCGAGTTTCCCATGTTGTTACGCGCGTCACCTGCATAGACCAGCGTCATTTCGTTGAATGCTTTGCCGGGCAAATGCTCCTGCATGGTGAGAAGATCCGCCAGCAGCTGCGTGGGGTGAAACTCATTGGTCAGGCCGTTCCATACTGGCACGCCAGCGTATTCCGCCAGTGTTTCGACAATCTCCTGACCATAGCCGCGATACTGAATACCGTCATACATGCGACCAAGCACGCGGGCAGTGTCTTTAATCGACTCTTTATGACCAATCTGGCTGCCGCTTGGGCCGAGATAAGTAACGCGAGCACCCTGGTCATATGCGGCAACTTCGAAAGAGCATCGGGTACGGGTCGAGTCTTTTTCGAAGATGAGCGCGATGTTTTTACCAGTGAGTTTGGCTTCTTCTTTACCGCTTTTCTTATCGGCTTTCAGCTTCGCGGCTAACTGCAGCAGGCTGTTGAGTTCAGCTGGCGTGAAATCGAGTAATTTCAGGAAATGCTTATGATAAAACCCGGACATAGATCCCTCCTGTGGCTAACGCCTCAATGAATTAAAATTCAATTTATATGGATGATTATTCATTTGCAAGTCTAAAGCATAAATCTTTGTCACAAAGGTGGAGGCAATGTCAGTGGTGTGTGACAATAAGAGTATCGGCAGGACATTAAGAGGAATGAGCCATGGCAAACCCGGAACAACTGGAAGAACAGCGTGAAGAAACACGTTTGATTATTGAAGAATTACTGGAAGATGGCAGCGATCCGGACGCGCTGTACACCATCGAACACCATCTTTCCGCAGACGATCTGGAAACCCTGGAAAAAGCAGCAGTTGAAGCGTTTAAACTCGGTTACGAAGTGACCGATCCAGAAGAGCTGGAAGTTGAAGATGGTGATATCGTGATTTGCTGCGACATCCTCAGCGAGTGCGCGTTGAATGCCGATCTGATCGATGCCCAGGTTGAACAACTGATGACGCTGGCGGAGAAATTTGACGTTGAGTACGACGGTTGGGGCACTTACTTTGAAGATCCCAACGGCGAAGACGGCGACGATGAAGATTTTGTCGATGAAGACGATGACGGGGTTCGCCACTAATTAATTGATTAAAATGCCCGATAGCACACACTAGCGGGCATTTTTTTAGAGTTCGCGTAGCATCCGCACTTCACAATCGACATGGCCCGTGCAGCCAAGCGCATAGTCGATATGCTCAAAGCCCAAATGCTCATAAAGCGCAATGGCTTCCTTTAAAAAAGCGGTCGTTTCCAGATAGCAGCGTTTGAAGCCCATCTCTCGTGCTTGCTCCATCGCCATTAAGGCCAGTTTTTTCGCCAGCCCTTTACCGCGAATAGCCGGAAGAAAATACATCTTTTGCAGTTCGCAAATGTCCGATTCACTACCTGCTAATGGCGCAATCCCACCGCCGCCGACCACTTCACCATCGTACTCAACCACCCAATATGCATGGCCAGGCTGACTATACACTTGATACAACTCGTCAAGGTTCGGATCGGCGACGGTGTAGCCTTTATCAGCGGTAAGACCGTATTCGGCGGATACCTGACGAATGACGCGGGCGATAGCAGGATTATCCTGCAACGTCAGGCGACGCATTACAGGTGATTGCGGCGCAATGTTATTCATAGTTTAACCCAATAAAAATAAAGTAATTATACATTTGTTTAATACCACTCTCTTCTTACGTGCGCAAGCGACTTATAAAGTAATAAAGTTTTTGCCAGCCTATTACTGATAAGAGTATTGTAACGTGGCAGAACATTTTACTGTCTGTATCTATAAATTATATCAATGGATTTTTTAATTCAGGGAATTTTTATGGCTCAAGTTATTAATGAAATGGATGTTCCGTCCCATTCGTTTGTTTTTCATGGTACAGGTGAGAGATATTTTCTTATTTGTGTGGTGAATGTGTTGTTAACGATTATAACGCTAGGTATCTATTTACCATGGGCATTAATGAAATGTAAGCGTTATCTCTATGCTAATATGGAAGTTAACGGACAACGATTTTCTTATGGAATTACCGGTGGGAATGTTTTTGTTAGTTGTCTTGTTTTTGTTTTTTTTCTATTTCGCAATCTTAATGACAGTGTCAGCAGATATGCCGCTTGTTGGCTGTGTTTTGACTTTGTCACTGTTGGTTTTGCTTATATTTATGGCAGCAAAAGGACTGCGTTATCAGGCCTTGATGACCAGTCTCAACGGCGTAAGATTTAGTTTTAATTGCTCTTTGAAAGGGTTCTGGTGGGTAACCTTTTTCTTGCCGATTTTAATGGCCATTGGGATGGGGACTGTTTTCTTTATCTCGACAAAGATGCTACATGCCAATAGTTCAAGTAGTGTTATTATATCTGTGGTTCTGATGGCAATAGTTGGTATTGTTTCCATTGGTATTTTTAATGGTACTTTATATAGTCTGGTAATGAGTTTTCTCTGGAGCAATACCAGTTTCGGTATACATCGTTTCAAGGTGAAATTAGATACTACGTATTGTATAAAATATGCCATTCTCGCATTTTTAGCTTTATTACCTTTTCTCGCTGTTGCTGGTTATATTATCTTCGATCAAATATTAAATGCGTATGATAGTTCTGTGTATGCAAATGATGATATTGAGAATTTACAGCAATTTATGGAAATGCAACGTAAAATGATAATCGCGCAGTTAATCTATTATTTTGGGATTGCTGTTAGCACCAGTTATTTAACGGTGTCGTTGCGAAATCATTTTATGAGCAACCTGTCACTGAATGATGGGCGTATTCGTTTTCGCTCAACTTTAACATACCACGGTATGCTTTATCGCATGTGTGCGTTGGTGGTGATATCCGGGATTACGGGCGGTCTGGCTTATCCACTGCTGAAAATATGGATGATTGACTGGCAGGCAAAAAATACGTATTTGCTGGGCGATTTGGATGACCTTCCTTTAATCAATAAAGAAGAACAACCAGATAAAGGCTTCTTAGCCAGTATTTCACGGGGAATTATGCCTTCTTTACCATTTCTGTAAGAGATAAAAAAGGCCGGAGCATGCTCCGGCCTTCGTTTTCATCACGGTGTTGATTACAGCGCGGCGATAACAGCCTGCTGTTCAATCAGCTTCGCTTTCGCTTCTGCATAGCCTTCCAGCTTCTCACGCTCTTTCGCGATGACCGCTTCCGGTGCGCGGGCGACAAAGCCTTCATTCGCCAGCTTGTTCTCGATACGGCTGATTTCACCTTCAATCTTCGCCACTTCTTTCGCCAGACGCGCCAGCTCATCTTCTTTGTTGATGAGGCCAGCCATCGGGATCAGCAGCTCTGCGCCGTCGATAATCTTCGTAACGGAAACCGGACCTTTGTCATCGGCAGGCAGCACGGTGATGCTTTCCAGACGCGCCAGGGTTTGCAGGAAGCCACGGTTTTCATTTACGCGACGTTCTGCATCCGCGCTGCAACCACGCAGCAGCAGCTCCAGCGGTTTGCCCGGCGCGATGTTCATTTCTGCACGGATGTTACGTACCGCAACGATCGCCTGCTTCAACCACTCTGTGTCGGCCAGTGCGGCTTCATCAACCTGAGATGCATCGTACTGCGGGAACGGCTGCAGCATGATGGTGTCGGCAGTGATACCGCAAAGTACTTTCACACGCTGCCAGATGGTTTCGGTGATGAACGGAATGATCGGATGCGCGAGGCGCAGCAGACCTTCCAGTACAGTCACCAGCGTATGGCGAGTACCGCGCAGTTCTGCTTCGGTGCCACCGTTCATTACCGGCTTAGTCAGCTCCAGATACCAGTCACAGAACTGGTTCCAGGTGAACTCATACAGAATGCCTGCGGCGATATCGAAGCGGAAGCTGTCCAGCGCTTCGCGGTACGCTTTGATGGTCTGGTTGAACTCCGCCAGAATCCAGCGGTCCGCCAGCGACAGCGTCATTTCGCCGCCGTTGAAGCCGCAATCCTGACCTTCTGTGTTCATCAGCACAAAGCGGCTGGCGTTCCACAGCTTGTTACAGAAGTTACGGTAACCTTCCAGGCGCTTCATATCCCAGTTGATGTCACGACCGGTAGACGCCAGCGCCGCCAGGGTGAAGCGCAGGGCATCGGTACCGTGCGGCTCAATGCCGTTCGGGAACTGTTTCTCGGTGCGCTTACGGATTTTGTCCGCCAGCTGCGGCTGCATCATATTGCCGGTACGTTTTTCCAGCAGTTCTGGCAGCGAAATACCGTCAACCATATCCAGCGGGTCGATAACGTTACCCTTGGATTTGGACATCTTCTGGCCTTCGTCGTCACGAATCAGACCGGTCATGTAAACAGTGTGGAACGGCACCTGCGGTTTGCCATTTTCATCTTTGATGAAGTGCATGGTCATCATGATCATGCGGGCAATCCAGAAGAAGATGATGTCGAAACCAGATACCATCACGCTGGTTGGGTGGAACTGACGCAGGGCGTCGGTATTTTCCGGCCAGCCAAGGGTAGAGAAGGTCCACAGCGCAGAAGAGAACCAGGTATCGAGAACGTCTTCGTCCTGACGCAGGACAACATCAGCACCGAGGTTATTTTCTTTACGCACTTCGTCTTCGTTGCGGCCAACATAAACGTTACCCGCTTCGTCATACCATGCCGGGATACGGTGACCCCACCACAACTGACGAGAGATACACCAGTCCTGAATATCGCGCATCCAGGAGAAGTACATGTTTTCGTACTGCTTCGGTACGAACTGAA
>OGMJ01000558.1_pt1 | contig 21550 bp, 23 predicted proteins | sample 1573181 | NCBI WGS metagenome assembly OGMJ01 (sample SAMEA2582004, study PRJEB24529) | metagenome | biome: Human gut stool | place: China | collected 2011
TTCCGATATTTGATAAGCCGATGATCTATTATCCTATCTCTGTACTCATGTTGGCAGGGATTCGTGAGATCTTGATTATCTCCACTCCTTATGATTTACCCGGCTTTCAACGTTTGCTGGGTGACGGTTCTGATTATGGAGTGCGATTTGAATATGCGGAACAACCTTCTCCTGATGGTTTAGCACAAGCTTTTATTATTGGAGAGAAGTTTATTGGTGATGATTCAGTATGTTTAGTTTTGGGTGATAATATTTTTCATGGCAATGGCTTTTCGGTTATGTTAAAAGAGGCAGTCCGTGTTGCTGATGAAAAGCAAGAGGCAACAGTGTTTGGTTATTGGGTGAATGATCCGGAGCGTTATGGGGTTGCGGAGTTTGATAAAAGAGGTAATTGTCTTTCCATTGAAGAAAAGCCTAAAGTGCCTAAAAGCAATTATGCCGTTGTTGGACTTTATTTTTATCCTAATAAGGTTGTGGAAGTTGCTAAGAACATAAAACCTTCTGCTCGCGGTGAGTTAGAAATCACAACTGTGAATCAGTATTTCCTGAAAAAAAAACAATTGAAAGTACAGACTTTGGGGCGTGGCTTTGCTTGGTTGGACACAGGTACTCACGACTCTCTAAGTGAAGCAAGTACCTTTATCGAAGTGATTGAGAAACGTCAAGGGTTGAAAATAGCCTGTCTGGAGGGGATTGCTCTTCGCCAGAGTTGGATTAATTCTGATAAGATGAAGAAATTGGCTCAGCCTATGTTGAAAAACCAATATGGGCAGTACCTTTTAAAAGTAATTGATGAATTAGCTGCAGACCAATAATGAATATAATAGAAACTGCCATAAAGGGTATTGTGATTATTGAACTTCGCTTTTATTGATTCTTAACTTGTTTTGAGTGTCAAGTAATTACTCATCTATACGAATACGTAAGTAAGGGTACGATTTATCGATTGGCCTATCGGACCAATGCTAAAACGGCATCCCAATGTGAATATTGATTCTTTTTTGCCGTATAGGTGACTGAATGTATCGCCATAAAGTCCTTGGTGTCTTTGTCGCTACGGAAGCCACCGCTTCTTTTTTGTTTCACCTTTAAGATTCTGATTCCACCTTCCATCAGATTGTTAAAAAGTTTGGATGACGAAGTTGAGCGAACCATTCGAAAGCTGACTACTCAACGAAGCAGTTCGCTTCATTACGATAGTGACGCAGGAGCTGAAATGGCTGCAATTTATCACAGTGTGATTGGAATAGTGAAGCTTCATGGCAGTTCTATCTGGAACTTCATCGGAACTTTTTTCAAAAATATCTTTAACGGGTGCAGGGATTATGTTAACATGGTCCCTGACAAAATCACTTTGGCTACATGCCAATGTTAAATTCAAAACCAATTAATTAATAAAACTTAGTTTAGGGCACACTTGCGTGCCCTTTCAAAGGGGGTATGCCCTAAACTGAATGCTTACGGTTGTTGTAATGCCAACTAATTAATTGTGGATAAAAGTTAATACGATATGCAAGAATACAAAGATTTGAAAATCGCCGTTGCCGGTACAGGCTATGTAGGTCTCAGCATGGCAGTACTATTGTCACAACATCATAATGTGGTGGCTGTGGATGTGATACCCGAAAAGGTAGAGAAGATAAACCGTCGTGTGTCACCGATACAGGATGAGTATATCGAAAAATACTTTGCGGAAAAGGATTTGAAATTGGCCGCAACCCTTGACGGGAAAGCAGCCTATAAGGATGCGGACTTTGTTATCATAGCTGCTCCCACCAACTACGATCCTGTCAAGAATTTCTTCGATACTCATCATATTGAGGATGTAATAGACTTGGTGTTGGAGGTGAACCCTGATGCCGTTATGGTTATCAAGAGCACTATTCCTGTTGGTTATACACGGTCGCTTTATAAGAAATATGCCCAACTGTTTCAGCTGAAACCAGAATTGAAAGGTAAGCATTTCAACCTGCTCTTCTCGCCTGAGTTCCTTCGCGAAAGCAAGGCACTCTACGACAACCTCTATCCCAGTCGTATCATCGTAGGCTATCCAAAGATCATCGATGGAAAAGAGTTCGATGAGGAGAATACAGCCATTAAATCTATCGGCAATTCCGATGCAGAGGAATATGCGAAGATATTTGCAAAACTTTTGCAAGAGGGAGCGATAAAGGAAGAAATTGATACCTTGTTCATGGGTATGAAGGAGGCAGAAGCTGTGAAGCTATTTGCCAACACCTACCTTGCCCTGCGTGTCAGCTACTTCAACGAATTGGACACTTACGCTGAAATGAAGGGCTTGGATTCACAAGCCATTATCAGCGGTGTGGGGCTTGATCCACGTATTGGTACGCACTACAATAATCCCAGCTTCGGCTATGGCGGCTACTGCCTACCGAAAGACACAAAGCAGTTGTTGGCCAACTATGCAGATGTTCCCCAAAACATGATGTCTGCCATTGTGGAATCAAATAGAACCCGCAAAGACTTCATTGCCAACCAAGTGCTGAACAAGGCCGGCTATTACCATGAGAGTGCGAATTGGGAAGCTGAAAAGGAGAAGGAGGTGGTTATCGGCGTGTATCGCTTGACGATGAAGTCCAACTCCGATAACTTCCGTCAGTCGGCCATTCAGGGCATCATGAAGCGCATCAAAGCCAAAGGAGCCACGACCATTATCTACGAGCCCACCCTGGTGGACGGGGAATCTTTCTTCGGTAGTAAGGTAGTCAACGACCTCGATGCCTTCAAGCGGCAGTCGCAAGCCATCATTGCCAACCGCTACGATGCGTGCCTGGACGACGTGAGGGAGAAAGTATATACGCGTGACATTTTTAAAAGGGATTAGTTTCATGTTGGAATACAATATAGATTTGAAAGGCAAGACTATTTTTGTCACAGGTGCCGCAGGTTTCATCGGCAGCAATCTGGTGAAACGGTTACTAACAGACTTTGACAATATCAAAGTTATCGGCATCGACTCTATTACTAATTACTACGATGTCAATCTCAAATACGAACGTCTGACGGAAATAGACAGTCTGTCTAAGGATTGGACGTTCCTCAAAGGCAGCATCGCCGACAAAGCACTCATTGAGAACGTTTTCACCGAAAACAAGATAGATGTAGTAGTCAACCTCGCCGCACAGGCAGGTGTACGTTACAGCATTACTAACCCCGACAGCTATATCGAGAGCAACCTCATCGGTTTCTACAACATATTGGAAGTCTGCCGTCACCATGAGGTAGCACATTTGGTCTATGCCAGCAGTTCCTCTGTCTATGGTAGCAACAAGAAGATACCCTATTCCACCGATGATAAGGTGGACAATCCTGTCAGCCTCTATGCTGCCACCAAGAAAAGCAACGAACTGATGGCGCACGCTTACAGCAAACTATATAATATCCCATCTACAGGTCTTCGTTTTTTCACTGTCTATGGTCCTGCCGGTCGTCCAGACATGGCATACTTCGGTTTCACGAACAAACTCGTGAAAGGTGAGACCATTAAAATATTCAACTACGGCAACTGTAAGCGTGACTTCACCTACGTTGATGACATAGTAGAAGGAGTAGTCAGAGTGATGCGACACGCTCCCGAAAGACGAACAGGTGAGGACGGTCTGCCCGTTCCTCCCTATACCATATATAATATAGGCAATAACCAACCCGAGAACCTGTTGGATTTTGTCACCATCCTGCAAGAAGAACTCGTTCGCGCTGGTGTGCTTCCAGCTGAATACGACTTTGAGGCACACAAGGAACTAGTCCCCATGCAGCCCGGTGATGTTCCTGTCACTTACGCGGACACAACACCCTTGGTGCAAGATTTCGACTTCAAACCATCGACCCCTTTGCGTGAAGGATTGTGTAAGTTTGCGGAGTGGTACAATGGGTATTATAACAAATGAATGTAAGGTTAAAATATTTTATTTTTTTAGTTCTTGACGGTTTGTTTCATAATAGTTTAGAGCAATTTTGAGGAAAAATGGACGCTTAGTGTGTCACGAGAATTATAATATAAATCTATATATGGATATAATTTGTAACTTTAAAAGAGATGAAGGTAGGTCTTCCGCATTCGGTGTGCAGGCATTGATTACAAACCACTTTGTGCTGCCTTTCAAGACTCATCAAAACCAAGATGTTAAGCAAATTTTGGAATAAGGACTGATAAATCAAGTGTCTATCTCTATGCCCCATGATAAAAACAAAACACGATGAATCAATCTATCAAATAACTCCAATGGTAATCGCAAATTTTGCGAGAAGACTTAAAAAAATGGAAGCATAGCATTTGTGCAGTTGATAAAGTACTCCTATTGAGGACAAGTGTCATCGTTCTTTTGAAGATGAAATATGATAATTGAAATATGAAAATAGTATTAAGACCAATCACATTGCAAGATGGAGTTCATCTTGTAAAGTGGCGTAATGACGAAAGAGTGATTAACCATTGTCTCAGTCGAGCAACAATTACTGAAGAATCAAATAAAGAGTTCTATGAGAATTTTGTGAAGACTGGCAAATATAAGCAGTTCATGGTGGAACGCTTGAATGAGGATTTCCCTATCGTAGCATACCCTATTGCAACTGTATATCTGAAGGATATGGACTACACCAACAAGCGTTGTGAGCTGTGTATTTTCACAAGTACAGATACAGAGTGGACACCAGATAGCCAGAGTATGGCTATTCGTATGCTTGTTGATAAAGCTTTCACGGAATATGGTATGCATAAGGTGTATTCGTACGTATTCTATAAGTATCCCGGCGAAGTAGAATTGCTTAAGAACGCAGGATTCTCTGCAGAAGCTATTCTTAAAGATGAGGCTCTCAATGCCGAAGGGAAGTATGAAGACATCGTTAGATTAAGTATTATTAATACTGAAAAGTAATGAACGTAATCAAAACTACCATTGAAGGCGTAGTTGTCATTGAACCCAAAGTGTTTAAGGATTCAAGAGGATATTTCGTCGAATCCTTCTCACAACGAGAGTTTGATGAAAAAGTTGCTATACCCCAATATGGTAAACCAATACTATTCGTACAGGACAACGAAAGTATGTCCAGCTATGGGGTAATGAGAGGCCTTCATTTTCAGTTACCTCCGTTCACTCAATCCAAATTAGTCCGTTGTGTCAGAGGTAAAGTCCTTGACGTAGCTGTTGACATCCGCAAAGGCTCACCCACCTACGGACATCACGTTGCTGTGGAGTTGACGGAAGATAATCATCGCCAGTTCTTTGTACCAAGAGGCTTTGCGCATGGCTTTGCTGTTCTCAGCGAAACCGCTGTCTTCCAGTATAAATGCGACAACTTCTATGCACCACAGGCAGATGGCGGCATCTCCATTAAGGACGAGAGCCTTGGTATTGATTGGTGTATACCGATGGACAAAGTAATTCTATCCGAGAAAGACACACAACACGAATGTTTAAAAGACTTTACTCCCCCTTTTGATATTGAGGTTTCTTTGTATTAATGATATATGGCAAAGGCTAATGGAATAATAGGTTCATTATTGTGGAAATCAGGTGAACGGATAATGGTGCAAGGAATAGGTTTGTTGGTTCAGATAATCCTCGCCCGTCTCCTTATGCCTGAAGATTTTGCGAGCCTTGCGATTATTACCGCTATAGTCAACTATCTTGGTATCTTTGTGCAATGTGGGCTGTCAGCCGCAGTCGTCCAGAAGAAAGACCTATCAGAGATAGATGTATCCACATTGACTACGCTTAGTCTTTTGGTGGCATTAATTCTGTATGTAGGCTTGTTTCTTATGGCACCCGTGATTAATTCGTGGTACAATATGGAGGAACTTGTGTGGCCAATCAGAGTAATGGGTATAGCATTGTTCTTATACTCCTTCAATTCCATACAGAGCGGATTATTGCAGAGAAAAATGATGTTCCAAACTATGTTTGTCCGTAGTTTGCTTGCCACTCCTATATCAGCGGTCATAGGTATAACTATGGCCTATTTAGGGTGTGGAGTATGGGCACTTATTTGTTACGTCTTGTCGAATATTCTGGCAATAGTCATATTTATGAATATGCTTCCAGAAATACGTTTGAGGCTTGGATTCTCAAAACAAAGCGCAAAAGCATTGTATTCTTTCAGCCTTAAGATATTAGGAACTAATCTTGTAAGTGCAGGAGGCGACACTATCCGTACGATGACCATAGGAAAGGTTTACAAGCCTGCTACACTTGCGTATTATGACCGAGCATATACTTACTCTGGTCTTGTTACTCAAGTAGTAAATACTTCAATATCATCAGTCCTATTGCCTGTCTTTTCCAGATCACAAGACGATAAAAGTCACATTAAGGAGATGGCTCGCCGTTCCGTCAGTATGTCGGCATTTGTGATGATACCTGTTCTGCTTCTTGTGGCACTTGTATCAAAGCCATTGATTTTAATTGTCCTAACAGATAAATGGCTACCGTGTGCCCCATTCTTAAGTCTGTTTTGTTTGCTTAGAATTCCAGGTATCATAACATCTGTAGATAAACAAGTGTATCTCTCTTTATGGAAAAGCCAGATAGGGTTGTATTATGAGATGATTCTTTTGGCAATCAACTTACTATCCCTCGTCTTGATGATTCCATACGGAGTGTTCGCCATTGCAATAGGCTATGTTGTAGTCGAATTTGCTGGCAATTTTATGCTATGTGTTATCAGTGACAAAGTCTATAACTACTCTTTGATTGAGAGAACTAAAGATTTGATTAAACCCGTTTTCTCTTCCATAATAATGTTAGCTTGTGGCTATCTTCTGTCTCTCATAGAACTCCCTCTGTGGATGACTTTGATATGTCAAGTATTGGTATGTTCAGTTATATATCTGTTCATGCAATATATCCTAAGAGATAGCAGTTTAGCATTTATTATAAACAAGTTCAGAAAGAAATAAAATGGGACAACAAAGACAATCTGGGATAGAACTGTTGCGCTTGCTGGCAATGTTTGGAATAGTATTAAGTCACTGGGGAGGACACGGTTCGTGGGAACTAACACCAGATAATACGAATCTTATCAACAAAGTTTTCATTCAGCTTACGCAATATTTCGGAGAGGTAGGCAATTGCATATTTGTGATGATTACGGGGTTCTTTTTGGCCTCTCGTGATTCGATGAATACCAAAGGTCTCATGCGTGTAGTAAAAGATGTGAAGTTCTATGCATTTACAACTTGGCTTCTTGTAGTTGCTTTTGGATTTGTCAAATTTAGCATAACGGGTGGGGGACTTTCTTTACTGCCAATTATCTATAGCCAATACTGGTTTGTAGCACCATTTTTGCTCGTTTTGGTGTTGTCACCTTGTCTTAACAAATTGTTGTTAGCATTCACAGACAAGCAACGAAAATGGTACTTCGCATTGTTGCTTGCCATTGAACTTGTTTTACCGCTTATTTTTGCAAAAACAGTGTCTTCCAACCTTGGAGCATTTGTACTGTTCTACTCTATAGGCGCACAATTGCGTTATTTGCCAGAATTGGAAAATAAATTGATGAGGTACAATAAAGGCTTGACTATAGCTGGATTTGGTTTGGCAATAGCTTCAATTCTGTTGCTCGATATTGTCACACCTGTTTTGGGCTTTAAAGCAAATTTAAGTATGCACTTCATTGGAAGGTTTTCAATCCTGCCGATTATAGGCGCATTAGGCTTGTTCTTGCTCTTCAGCAAGATGAATATCACATCTACTATTATCAACTTACTTGCTCAAAGTGCGTTTGCGGTATATTTGATTTCAGAAAATCCAAATGTCTATCCATGGTTTTGGAAACGAGTGTTCGACAATATCGATTATTTCAACACTCCTTATATGATTGGAGTAGCACTCCTGCAATGTGCCATTGTATTCGTTACCTGTATTACCATAGATATGTTGTACAAGAGATTACAGAAATTGATTGAATTTCGACATCGATAAAGATTTTAAGATGTTCAAAATCAATACATAGGTATATGTAAATATTAAATTTTATTTATCATGATTAATGTTTTTCAACCTACTTTAGGGGGGGAGGAATTAGCCCGCATCAAAGAGGTTTTCGATTCCAATTGGATTGGAAAAGGTAAACTCGTCAACGAGTTTGAGAAGAAATGGGCTGAACACGTCGGTTCGACTGCAAATAGAGTGCTGACAACAAACTGTTGTAGCGAAGGGTTATTCTCTTCTATGCACCTTTGCGACATCAAGCCAGGTGATGAGGTCATCCTTCCTACCATCAGTTTTGTCGGAGCTGGCAATGCAGTTTGTGCCAACGGCTCAAAGATGGTTCTTTGTGATGTTGACCCACGCACACTTAATGCTCGTGCTGAAGACATCGAAAAGTGCATTACATCCAAAACAAAAGCAATACTTCTTCTTCACTTCGGAGGAATTGCCTGCGGGATGGACGAGATTATGGCATTGGCTGATGCCCATAATCTGAAGGTTATAGAGGATTGTGCAGCAGGAGTATGTTCTTCCTACAAAGGAAAGGCATTAGGAACATTCGGAGACATCGGCATGTGGTCATTTGATGCCATGAAGATTCTTGTTTGTGGAGATGGTGCAGCTTTACATTTCAGAGACCCTGAATTACGAGAGCGAGCTGAGAAGTGGCTCTATTTCGGACTTGAAGCCAAAAGTGGATATGAGAACAGTGTAGCTCAGAAATGGTGGGAGTTCGACATCAGTTCATTCGGCCATCGTGCTATCATGAATGATGTGACAGCAGCCATGGCTCTTGAGCAATTCAAGAGACTGCCGTCCTTTATGGAAGTACGTTCAAAAGTTCACGAGTTCTATAACGAAAACCTTAAAAATGTCAATTGGTTAGACCTTCCTCTGCCTATAGCAGAAGGTTGCACTACGTCATATTATTTCTATCACATTCAGGTTAAGAACGGCAAGCGAGATGAGCTGGCAAAATACCTGCGCGACTGCGGAATTTACACTACTTATCGCTACTTCCCGCTTCACAGAGTTCCAGGCTATGGTGTTCATGCATCTTGTCCTAATGCAGACTATGCGGTCGACAACACTCTTTGCATGCCGATGCATCAAAGCCTCTCGCTCGATGACTTAACCTTGATTGTCGATACAATCAAGGAGTTTGGCTCTAAGTATTGTTAATGCTCGATGATTTAAAACTCCTTGGATGGTGTGAGAAAAAATGTCAATATAAAATTCTTATGCACATGTGGTTAACTGGTGATGATGTACAAAAGATAGCTACTATATAAACGTCTTTGTAAAATAACCCAAATGGCAACTGGCAATACGGGTAGTTTCTTTGGAATGTGGTTCAATACTACCTGCCAGTTCAAAACGTAATTTTTGAAATATGGAATATAAATACAATTATGTCATCTTTAATTCACCTGATAACAAGTTAAGAGTGGACAATGACGGTTACTATACAATTTGTACAAAAGATTTAGAAAATTTAGAGCAGACAAGAGTCGTTTCATATCCGTTGGATAAACACCCTTATTGGATACGGCTACTTTTTGCTCTACACACATCTGAAAAAATTTCAAAACATATAAAGTTGCCTTTTCAGAATCTTTGGTATCCACTATATTTTAAAAATAACTTTTCTTTACAACTACCTATATGCTTTATAATAATAAGTCGTAGCCTACCGTTAGGTTATTTACATTATCTCAAGAAGAAGTATCCTGATTGTAAAATTGTACACATACACAGGGACTTTCTTTCAGTCGGGCAAAGAATGAGACCAGATTTGCATTTTAATCCAATTTTTGATTTAGAAATGACTTATGATGAGGCTGAATCAAAAGAATATAATATCCCACATTTTGACGAATTTGAGTCTGCAATAGAAATAACAAGAGAGAAAGAGTTTGAGTCCGATGTTTTTTTTGCAGGAAAAGCAAAAGATCGACTTCCATTATTGTCAAGAGCATATAATCAGTTAACAAAAGCTGGTCTTAAAGTATTCTTTTACCTTACACAAGTGCCAAAAAATGAGAGAACAGAATTACCAGGAATAGTGTATTCTGATACTTTTATGTCATACAGGGAAATGCTTTATCATTCCGTAAACACAAGGTGTATGCTTGATATTACGCAGAATAATCAACAAGGCTATACATCTCGTTTTTTAGAAGCTGTTATTTATGGAAAGAAGTTAATAACGAGTTGTAACTATGTACAGAAATCTAAGTTTTATGATAGAAATAAAATTCAAGTCCTTGAAGATATGAATAATATAAACATTGATTTCATTACGGAAGGAACTGGTTTCGTTGATTATGGCTATCATGGTGAATTTTCTCCTTTGAATATGGTAGAAAGAGTTGAAGAAGAATTAAACGAATTATTTGGTTAATTATGTTAAATCCGTTTATAAGATTAGTTAACTTATACTGGCGTTTTCTTGTGTCTCCAGAAAAGTATGCTTTACATATTGGCGTAAAAATAGGTAAGAATTGTTTTATTGCTACAAGAGAGTGGAGTAGTGAACCTTATTTGATATCGATAGGTAATAATTGTCAAATAACAAAAAACGTCTATATACACACGCATGGTGGAGGTCAAGCAGTACGCAATATTTGTCCTGAGTTTGATACATACGGAAAAGTAACAATTAACGATTGGGTTTATATAGGAGCAAATTCTCATATAATGCCAGGAGTAACAATAGGTGAAGGATGTTTGATAGCAGCAGGAAGTGTGGTTACAAAATCCACCCCCTCCAATTGTGTAATTGGCGGAAATCCTGCAAAAATCATTTGTTCTACTAACGATTTTTTAAACAGGAATCACTTTTACAACCTGAACACTAAAGGAAAATTTAAAAACTCAGAGGAGAAGAGGGCATATTTAATGAGTATCCCAGAAGAAAAATTTATCAAAAAAGAGTTGCTTAAGAAATAACTCTCAAATATAGTATTATGAACTTATCTAAGATTATACCAATACGATATAATTTAGGCAATTTAAGTCAGTATAGGACTCCATTGATGGGAATGTCCATCATTATGATTTTATTATGTCATGCGCGAATGGATGGCGCACAGTTGCCAGATGTAGTTTTAAGTATATTATCGTTAGGCAATTGGGGCGTTGACATTTTCCTTTTAGTTTCAGGTATAGGAATGTATTATTCCATTAGTAAAAAAGGTAATAATATTAATTGGGAGGGGTGGATTTTAAGTAGGCTTAAACGGGTTCTTATCCCATATCTCATTTTAGAGTCCCCCTTTTGGATTTGGTACTCTCTACATAATGGCACTGGGATTAAGGGGTTCTTTTATTATATTTCTTTTTGCTCATATTGGACAGAACATGTTGGTTTATGGTTTTTAGCATTGCTTATACCTTTATACATTATTACTCCTTTACTCTATAAACTTCTCAGTTCTTCGTATAAATACTTAAATTTAGGTGTTTTACTTGTTATTGTTATGGTAGTTTCTATTTACCCAATAGGAGATAATACTATAATAAATACGATACAAAGTTGCTTGTCTCGTACTCCATGTTATCTTATAGGCTTATGTATCGGTAGTGAGGTAAAAGAATCAAAAAGATCATGCCTTATTTATTTAATTTCGATAATTGTTTACATGGTATTGCAAACCTTTGATAGCTTCTCGGCTGTATATAAAGGTTGGATTTGGGCTTTATTGATAGCAGTTCTTTTTGCTCAACTATTTTCTTATATGTCTCGTAGCCGTCTTTATAATGTTATAACTTTACTTAATTATATTGGGAAGTACACATTGGAGTTGTATATTGGACTAGATGTCTCCAAAAATATTCTCATTCAATTTATGGGTTTAAGCACATCTTATTGGCTCCTATCAATTTGTGGCAGTATAGTATTCGCGTTCTTATATAATGCAGTATTCTTAAAAATATTCAGCAAAGGTTTGAAATGGAGTTGACGATTATATACATCATAATAGTATTATTATTAGCTTTTACATCCAATAACAAAGGTGTCAACATTTTGTTAGTGTTAACCCTTTATCTTTTGCTGGCATTTGAGCATTCAGATCAAGATTATTTAGCCTATGTTAATTCTTATGATGCTGTAGGCTCTGGCAATATTTTTGAATTGTGGGGATACGAACCCTCCTTTTTCTTATTTTGCATGTTAGGTAATAAATATGGTTTATCATTTGATGCAGCAAGGGCAATTATTTGCTTATTTGAAGTTTTTGCTATATGGTCAGCCATTAAAGTATTTACAAATAGAATTGCATGTGTTATAGCTCTCTTCTTGATTTTCCCAGCAACGGCTGATGCTGAACTATTTCGATGGCTGGCAGGAATGTGTGTGGTTATCTTTGCGTTGCCTTATTTGATTAGAGGAGAGTCAAAGTGGGATTATCTAATGTATTCTAGTTTGGTAGTAATAGCGACTACTCTTCATACATCATGCTTGTTTTTTTTACTTTATAATCTTCTTTGTATAAAAGATAGAAAGATTCTATCTACTGTTGTTTTAATTGCATTTATAGTGCTTTTTGTAACAGCTCAAACAAGATTATTATACAAAATCATCGCTTTCCTCCCTATTCCAGATACTCTTAATGATAAGTTTCAACAGACAGGTGAGTCAAATATATTTGGTTTGATTGGTTTGACTATTAGATGTTTTTTTGTATTGAGCTTAGGGTACTTTATCTATATAAAATCTTATTTTGTTGCAAAAAAGAGTATAAAGTCTTTTGGATACTTCTCTTTCAATAGATTTAAGTATCCACAATATGAAATGTCAGTTTTGTTGTTTAATAAGTTGTTTAGTATAAATGTTATTTCGCTTTTGCTTATAGTTATTGCTATATATACACCCCAAGTTCAACGTTTATTTCATGTATTGTTGTTTATAAATTATGTGGCAGCGGTAAGTTTGTATAAAGAGAGTAAAAACAAGTCGGTACTGACTGTCGCTTTCTTGTGTTGTATAATGACATTGCTGTTGCATCTAATTAATGGCGAGCAAAATGTAGCGATTTTGCTTAGCCATTTTAAGGAGGGCTTTTTAGTAAATTTGATATCCTGTATCAACAATTGGTAATATAGGAAATGACAAGAGTAATAACATACGGCACATACGACCTTCTGCACGAGGGTCATATTAACATTCTTCGTCGAGCAAAAGAACTTGGCGACTACCTTATTGTTGGTGTCACCAGCGACAGCTTCGACAGAGGTAGAGGGAAACTCAATGTACGTAATAACGTTTTGGAGCGCGTTGAGGCAGTCAAGGCGACAGGCTATGCTGATGAGGTAATTATTGAAGATTGTCTTGGTCAGAAGATTGATGATATCCAGCGATATGATATTGATATATTCGCCATCGGATCCGATTGGAAAGGTAAATTCGACTATCTCAACGAATATTGCAAGGTTGTTTATCTTCCTCGTACCGAAGGCATCTCTTCTACTATGCTTCGAGAGCAGATAGAAGAGGTGTACCGCATTGGTATTGTTGGCTCAGGAAGAATAGCTAAACGTTTTGTTCCTGAAAGTAAGGTGGTCAATAGTGCAAATGTGATAGCTGTTTTCGACCCCAACAAGGAAAATGCTGTTGCTTTTGGAAAATTGTTTGGTGTAAAGCCATTTTCGGATAGTTTTGAGGATTTCCTCGAGGAAGTGGATGCTGTTTATGTGGCATCGCCTCATCTTACCCACTATGATTACACCAAAAAGTCTCTTTATGCTGGCAAACACGTGCTCTGTGAGATACCTTTTATGCTCAATTCTGAACAGGCCCGCGAACTTTATGATTATGCCGAGGCTCACGACATTGTCCTCTTGGAGGCCAGCAAGACCGCCTTCAGTCCGTCGTTCAATCATCTTGTGACGCTGGTAAAGAGTGGAGTGATTGGTGATGTGGTAGATGTAAAGACATCACTCTCAAAGATGGTTGACGCTCCCACTCGTGAACTCGATGCCTCTCTGGCAGGTGGAGCGATGAACGAGCATGCCCCACTTAACATGATGGCTATCGTGAAGCTGTTAGGAAAGAATTATACCAAGGTGGACTTCTACTCAAAAGTAGAGAATGGAGTTGATATATATACAAAGGCAAACATCTGCTATCCACACGCAACTGCTTCAATGACTTTGGGTATTGGAGTGAAGACTGAGGGTAATATGATTATCTCTGGCACGAAGGGCTATGTGTATGTTCCTGCTCCATGGTGGCTAACTGACTTCTTTGAGATTCGATATGAGGACCAGACAAAGAACAAGAAGTATTTCTACAGCTATGATGGTGAAGGACTCCGCTATGAGATACAGGAGTTTATGTCAATGATTGTGAATCATCGCAAGAGTTCATATAAACTCCGTCGGAGAGAGAGTATTGTTATAGCTGAGGTAATAGAGAAATTCAATAAGAAAGATAATTTTAATGAGATATGAGAAAAGCATTAATTGTTGGAGGTGCAAATGGCATTGGCTTGTTAATTGCAACCCAATTGTTAAAACGTGAAGATTGCGAAAAGGTCTATGTTGTTGATAAAGCCCTTGTTGCAGAACAATATTTGATGGCTTTAAAGATGTAGATACCCTTATGATAACAGCTGGATTTGGAAAGCCGAGCCTCTTCAAGGATATTGCTGAGCAGCACATAACAAGTTCTTTTAGTGTGAATGCTGTGGCTCCAATAAGAATCATCCATCATTTCATGGACAAGCTCGCAGGAAAAGAGGATTTTCGTTGTGGCGTAATGGTAAGCATTGCTAGCTTTATGTCTTCACCTTTCTTTGCCGTTTATGGTGTGACAAAGGCTGCACTCAAGATTTTTATTGAGAGTCTGAATGTCGAGCTTGAGAAGAGCGGAAGCACTAATCGTATACTAAATGTTTCCCCTGGTTCTATCAAGGGCACGAGTTTCAATAATGGGAAGACAGACCTTTCTGTAACAGAAGCATTGGCAAACGAGATTATTGAACATCTTGAAGCAAAGGACGATTTATTCATCCCTCAGTATGAAGAAATCTTCAAGCAAGTGCTCGCACGCTATAAAGCCGACTTTAGAGAAGAGGGAAGACACAGTTATGAATATAAATTGAATCGCATGAAATCAGAACGATTCCCCCCCGCACCCAACTGCACAAGTGAAATAGAAATTTTTCACTTCTACCATATTGTCTTACAATTAAAGAGTGAATCGTTCGCAGAAAGGAGAGCCGCATGAAATACGCAGTTGTAACAGGCGGCACTTCTGGAATGGGTTTAGGTGTTGCCAAGATGTTAGTTAGCAAGGGATATTATGTTTTTGCAACATACATTGGTCCAGATTTTACAGAACATGTTGCGAACTTCAAAGCTATCAAAACCGATCAGACGAATCGTGAGGAAGTGTATAGGTTCATCAATTATGTGAAAAGCAAGACAGATCATTTGGATTGTTTGCATTGCAATGCAGGTATGAGTATACGCAAGTCATTTACTGAATATACCGATAAGGATTGGGATATGATGATGGAAGTAGCTGTCAATTCGCATTATATTATGTGTCGAGAGTTCTTCCCTATCATTCCTGATGGCAGTCGTATCCTTTTCACAGGTTCGCAGATGGGCGTACAACCCCATGCAACGGTCTTGGCTTATGGTGTCACCAAATCGACAGTTCATGCCCTTTGTAAGAATCTTGTGAAGGAGTTTGAGGGAACAGGAACAACGGTAAATACCATTGTCCCTGGGTTTGTGGAGACACCATGGCAGAAAGAAAAACCGGAAGAGATTAAACAAAACATATATAAGAAGACAGCTATTCACCGTTTTGCTACTATTGATGAGATTGTTGATGCATTCAGATTTTGCATAGACAATCCTTTCATAAATGGCAGTTTGATAGAGGTGAATGGTGGCTATAACTTTAAATAGTAAAGAGATAAAATGATAAAGGTTATAAAGGAATTGACATTTGAAGAACTGCATCATCATTTACTTGAAATAGCAAAGGCATTTGATGCAGTCTGTAGAAAAAACAATATTCCATATTATATGTTAGGAGGAACCATGTTGGGGGCTATTCGTCATAAAGGTTTCATACCTTGGGATGATGATATGGATTTTGGGGTACCGAGAAAATATTTTGACACTCTTGTTGAAGTATTTGAACGGGATTTGCCTTCTAAATATAAATGCCGTACAATTTATAATTCAAGGAACATAACACTACCATTTTATAAAATAGAAGATACAACAACCAAGTGTCAAAATAATCAGTATTACGGCAAAATACAAGATTTCTTTGGATTAAATATCGATATATTCCCTCTCGACAGCTGTGATCCTCACAATCACGATGTTAAGAACCTGTTGTGGCTTGTTGATAAATATGCGAGAATATATACACGTGCAGCTAATGGTAGTAAGAAAAAAGAGTTTATTAAGAGAATAATTAGATTCTTTATACCTTTTTCTAAAAAAACGATATATAATTATATTGAGAGAAAAGCTCACGCACTTTCACCAGGTAATTATTTAGGGAATCTTTATGGACGTTGGAAAGAAAAAGAAATTATACAAACGGAATGGTATGGAAACAATTCATATTATTCGTTTGAGGATTCATATTTCCAAGGTTTTGTAGAGTATGACAAATATTTAACACGACTCTATGAATCATATATGGAGTTACCACCAGAGAAAAAACGTACTACTCATTCAGGTAAAGTAGTAAAGATTGAAAGGCAAGAGAAATGAAAAGAATTACTTGCTTTACCTCGAACCTAACAGGAGGGGGAGCTGAGCACCAGTTGACAATTCTTTCAAACCTTTTGGCAGAAAAGGGTTATGATGTTACTATTGTAACATACAACAACATTCCAGACCATTATGTCCTAGATAAAAGAATAAAGAGAATTCTCCTCAATGTTGATGGGAAGAACAATATCATTAAGCAATTGATTATCTCAAAATTCTTTTTTACACATAAGACTGATTGTATCATCAGTTATAGGTCTGTGCCAAATTTCATATTATTGCTCCCCCTCTTTATAACAAGAAAGCCTAAGATTATTGTGAGTGAAAGAAATACGACGATAGTTCCTAGCTTTCGCGAGATAATCAATTACAACATACTATACAACAGGGCTGACCATGTTGTCCCAAATAGTCACACACAGGCAAAATATCTTAAAGGACTAAATAAAAAATGGAAAGACCGTATAACAACAATCACAAACTATACAGACGTAGAAGAGTATTCGGTAAAGCCTGTTCCTAAAAGCACTGAAGTTATCAAAATAGGTGTATTTGCACGACTTTTTCCTCAAAAGAACTACGAGAGATTCTGTTTTATGCTCTCAAAATTAAAGACTTTTTCAGATAGGCAATTTTGCGTATATTGGTATGGTGATAAGAAAGAGGGAGAATTCATAAAAGGCTCTATTCACATACATCAATTGATTGAAGAATATCATATTGCAGATGTGTTTAAAGTAAAGGAAGCTGTGAGTAACGTCGCTGATTATATGAATCAGTTCCATGCAATGTGCTTGCCATCTTTATACGAAGGATTTTCAAATTCCATTTCAGAATATATATGTTGTGGAAAGGTTGTTTTGTGTAGTGATGTGAGTGACAATCACATAATGGTACATGATGGGCTCAATGGTTTCCTGTTTGCCCCAACAGATGTAAATTCCATGTGTGACGCTTTTTGTAAATTCTTTCAGCTAACACAAAACCAAATTATTGAAATGGGTATAAATAGCAGACAAATTGCTGAAACATTATTTGATAAAGATAATTTTATTAACTCATATGTCAGACTTATAGAAGACTGATTATGAAGATACTACAGGTCATAACTTCCCTTCAAATAGGTGGAGCGGAGAAACTCATTTCTGAAATATCTCCATTGCTGCGAGACAAGGGGCATGAAGTGGATGTGCTTGCTTTCGATGGAGTGGAAACACATTTCAAGAAATCTCTCGAAGAGGCTGGCATTAAGGTCTATAGTTTCAGTAAAAACTGTAATGTCTATAATCCCCTTGTCATTCTCAAGTTGGTAAAGGTGATGAGAAACTATGATATAGTACATACACATAACACTGCTCCGCAGCTATTTGCTGCCATAGGTAGTGTGTTATGCTCGGTGCTGCTCGTCACCACCGAGCATACCACTTCCAATCGCAGACGCGATTGGAAGTGGTATGCTCCTATCGACAGATGGATGTATAAACGATATAGCAAAGTGATTTGCATATCCAATCAAGCGGAGGAAAACCTTAAGGCGTTTCATCCTTCGTTGAAAAACGTATGTACTATTTACAATGGCGTAGATGTACAAAAATTCCATGACGCAAAGCCTCTTGGATGCATACGAAGTGAGAAAACGACTGTTGTGATGGTGGCTGGATTTAGGTATCAAAAGGATCAAGATACGCTCATCAAATCATTCAGTCATCTTGACGAAAATAGATTTGAATTATGGCTTGTCGGAAATGGAGAACGCCGTCCAGAGTTAGAGTGTTTGATTAAAGAACTCAATCTTGAATCAACTGTTAAGCTTATGGGAATAAGAGCTGACATACCTGAAGTCTTACAGTCAGCAGATATAGTAGTGATGTCTTCACATTTTGAAGGTCTTTCTCTGTCAAACGTGGAAGGGATGTCTGTCGGCAAGCCATTTGTCGCAAGTGATGTTGACGGTTTAAGGGAGGTCGTAAGCGGATATGGACTACTTTTCCCACATGGAGATGACAAAGAACTCGCTTCTATTATCAAAAGGCTTGCAGAAGATAAGGATTTTTATAAACAGGTAGCAGATAAATGTTGGGAACGCGCTCAGATGTATGACATAAAGAAGATGGTTGATTCTTATAACGACTTATTTGTCAGTCTGAAAAGGGATTTAACATGCTCTCTGCCCGCACAAGTGAAGCCTTGATGGTTAATGGAGCGATACCATCGGTGGCGAGACGGATTATGCGTCACTTTTACCTGTAAATATTATAAAATAACTTAAAGTTTAATCAATAAGATAGCTCAATGTGTGCTGTAATATCTCTTAGGGCATTATAGCCGTACAGTGAGTGCTTACATATAATGAAACGTAAACTGCTTCGGATCACAACTATCTCAGATAGTTTGTTTGGATTGTTAAAAGGACAATTGAATTTTTTTAATCATTATTATGATGTTGTTGGAGTAGCGTCTGGCAATAAGTATTTGACTTCCGTAGCATTGAGAGAAGGTGTAAGAGTCATTGATGTACCAATGAGACGCGAAATTAATTTACTTTTCGATATTCAATCTTTAATAATATTAATTGCGCTATTTATTAAAGAACGTCCTTATATTGTTCACACTAATACGCCAAAGGCAAGTTTGCTATCAATGATAGCAGCCTGGATTACAAGGGTACCAAATCGTATTTATACCGTAACTGGTTTAAGGTTCGAAACAACCACTGGGACATTGCGTTATGTACTTATGATTATGGAAAGAATTACATGTTGGTGTGCAACGAAAGTGATACCTGAAGGTGAGGGAGTAAAGCGAACTTTGTTAGCAGAAAAAATTACTAATAAAACTTTGCATGTAATTCTCAATGGTAATATTAATGGTATTGATATAGAATATTTCCAGCGATCTCATGGTGTCAAATTGGGTGCTGATATTTTTATGAGTGATTCATTTACATATATTTTTGTCGGCCGTTTAGTGAAAGATAAAGGTATAAATGAATTAATTCATGCTTTTGTTAGATTATATCAACGATATTCTGGGATTCGTTTGTTACTTGTTGGTTCATTTGAATCTAAATTAGATCCACTAGAAGAAAATACTTATCAATTAATACATAATCATGAGGCTATTTCCTTTGTGGGTTTTCAAGAAGATGTACGCCCTTGTTTTGCAGCTGCAGATGTCCTTACTTTCCCGAGTTATCGAGAAGGGTTTCCTAATGTAGTTCTTCAAGCTGGGGCAATGGGACTTCCAGCTATAGTGACGGATATTAGTGGCTGTAATGAAATAATAGAAGATGGAGTTAATGGAAAAATAATAAAACCTAAAGATGAAACATTATTGTATGAAACAATGAAATGGTTTTATGAACATAAGGATGGGGAAGTGTTGAGTATGGCAAAGCAGGCTCGTCCCATGGTTGTAAGCCGATATGAACAAAATAAAGTTTGGGAAGCGTTATTAAAAGAATATCAATCATTAGAATGAATACATATTATAATTTTACAAAGAGGTTGGTGGATTTCTTTGTTGCTTTTTGTGTGCTAATTGTTCTCGCTCCTCTGTTGCTTATTATAGCCATTATTTTGTGTTTTGCTAATAATGGAAAATGTCTTTTTTTTCTTCAGGAGAGGCCCGGATGGCATGGTAAAATCTTTAAAGTCATCAAATTTAAAACCATGACAGATGAACGTGATGCAGAAGGAAACTTACTTCCGGATGATAAACGATTAACGAAGGTTGGTAAGTTTGTTCGTTCTACTTCGATTGACGAGCTTCCACAATTGATTAATGTTTTGAAGGGTGATATGTCCTTTATTGGTCCCCGTCCGTTGTTACCTCAATATCTTCCTTTATACAATAAAGAACAGGCTCGTCGGCATGAAGTCCGTCCCGGGATAACCGGTTGGGCCCAAGTGAATGGACGAAATGCCATTTCGTGGGTAAGGAAGTTTGAGTTGGATGTCTGGTATGTAGACCATTGTTCGTTTTTTCTGGATCTGAAGATCTTTTTTTTGACTATTAAAAAGGTTTTTGTACGTGAGGGTATCAGTTCTGATACTTCAGTAACAATGGAACCTTTTACAGGGAATAATTAATAAGCAACAATCATGTTTTTATATGGTGCCAGTGGTCATGCCAAAGTGATCATTGATATTTTACGAGCCGGTCATGAATCGATTGAAGCATTATTTGATGATAATGTGGAGGTTACTTCTCTGCTTGGTCATCCCGTATTACGTCCGTCGGAAGTGCGGGGACCACTGATCGTCAGTATTGGTAATAATCGGATACGGAAGAGGATTGTGGATACTTTGTCCGTGGAGTTTGGATGTGCTATTCATCCTTTGTCCATTGTATCCGAGCTTGCTGATATTGGAGAGGGGAGTGTCGTGATGCAAGGGAGTATTATACAGGTGTGTGCTCAGGTAGGCAGGCATTGTATTATTAATACCGGTGCCTCTGTGGATCATGAATGTGTCATTGAGGATTATGTGCATATTTCTCCGCATTCTACTCTTTGCGGAAATGTATCGGTGGGGGAGGGGAGCTGGATTGGTGCCGGTACTACCGTTATTCCCGGTGTGAAGATAGGAAAGTGGAGTGTGATCGGTGCTGGATCTGTGGTGACTAAGGATATTCCTGATCATGTTCTGGCGGCGGGAAACAGATGTAAAATTATTAAGAGTATTTAAAATTATATTATTATATGAACAAACGAATCTGGCTTTCGCTTGCTCACATGGGCGGCCGTGAGCAAGACTTTATAAAAGAGGCTTTTGATACGAACTGGGTTGTGCCTTTGGGACCTAACGTGGATGCTTTTGAGCAATCTTTGACCGAATATTTGCATG
>OGMJ01000566.1_pt1 | contig 21250 bp, 21 predicted proteins | sample 1573181 | NCBI WGS metagenome assembly OGMJ01 (sample SAMEA2582004, study PRJEB24529) | metagenome | biome: Human gut stool | place: China | collected 2011
AATCCACCCGCGCCCACCAAGAACTCCAGTGTTGTAATGACACTGGAGTTTCTGTCGTATGTGGATCTTTCAGGGTGCGTCCGGGTGGGCGCACCCTGTTTTTTTTTTTTTTACTATGCTTCATCATTTTCTGCGCGCAGCATCCGATATCCGACACCAACATGGGTCTGGATCAGATGCGGCGCATTCGGGCATCGTTCCAATTTTTTGCGCAGGGACGCCATATAAACACGCAAGGAGGCAATGTCATTTTCCTGCGTACTGCCCCATACTTTCTGCGTGAGGGAGGTATGCGTCAACACTTTGCCCACATTATGCGCCAGCACACACAGCAGTTTGTACTCGATGGGGGTCAAATGCAATTCATTCTCGCTCAACCAGACGCAGCCTGCCGAGAAGTCGATCTTCAAAGGACCATTGACAAAAACCGGACTATTTATGCCGTCAGAAGCCAGCAGATTCAATCGGCGCTGCGTTACACGCAGTCTTGCCAGCAGCTCATCCACGGAAAACGGCTTTGTCAGATAATCGTCTGCGCCATTGTCCAGTGCTTCGATCTTATCAGAATCTTCGCTCCGGGCACTCAGGACGATGATGGGCAGGTTCGACCATGTGCGGACGCTGCGGATGACCTCGATGCCGTCTATATCGGGCAGCCCAAGATCCAGCAGCATGATGTCCGGGTTGTGGCTGGTCGTCATCATGATCGCCGTTTCCCCATTGGAAGCAGTCAGATATTTATAGCCGTGGGTCTTCAGGGTCGTTGTGATCAGACACCGTACAGGAACATCATCCTCTACGACCAGAATGGTCGGCTTATTCATGAATATTCACCTCACTTTGCGGCAATGCAAAGGAAAAGACACTGCCATTGGGAATGTTGTCACGCAGGGTCAATGTTCCGCCGTGAGCCGTCAGGATCGCTCGGCAGAGGGGCAAGCCCAGTCCAAGGCTGCGGTGGCTGTCTGCGATGCGGCTCTGCCCGGTATAAAACATCTCGAACACCTGTGCTTTTGCGCGATCCGGAATGCCGGGACCGTTATCTGCAACTTCCACTACGACCTGATGGTCTTTCCGGTAAGCCGAGATCTGAATGACCGAGCCCACGGGGGTGTATTTGATGGCGTTATCCACCAGATTGACAACGACCTGCATGATCAGCCGTGCATCCACATTGACCAGGAGGATCTCGTCCCCATACTGTGTTGTGATGGTGTGTTCGCAGCTTTTCCGGTTGACATGATGCAATGCCTCTTCGATCATTTCGTCCATCAACTGCGGTGAGATCTGCAGATTCATCCGTCCATCTTCAATGCGGGTGATGGAAAGCAGATTTTCCACCAGACCGATCAGCCATTGTGCATCGTCAAAAATATCGGTGCAGATCTTGTTCCGGGTCTCTGTATCCAGCGTTTCTCCGTTGGAAAGCAGATTGCTGGCATTACCGGAAATGGAGGTCAGCGGGGTGCGCAGGTCATGGGAGATCGTGCGCAGCAGATTTGCCCGCAGCTCTTCATTTTTTGCCTGCACAGTTGCCTGCTCTTTTTCCAGTGCGTTTCTGCGGTTTTCGATGGCCAGCGCACCTTCGCCCAGAATGGAGAGCAGCACACTGTTTTCAAAGGCATCCAGCGGTTTTTCAGACAGGTCGATGCCAACCACTCCAAACACGCCGCCTCCGGTCCGAAGCGCAAGATAAAGTCCCTTTGCGTCCGGGTAGCTATCCGTGCCTGCACCGGAACGCTTTTTGTTTGCAAATGTCCAATTTGCTGCATCCCGTTCTTCCGGTGCAGAAAAGATGTTTTGCGCCGTTTCCCCGTCAACCCCAAAAAACTGCTCTGAACCAAGATCTCCGTTTTGTTCCGGGTAGACGATCAGGCTCCGGTTCAGCAGCTTCATCAACTGGGACGCTGTCTGAGAGAGGATCTCTTCCTCGCTTTTTGCTCTCTGTAAAAGCTGATTTGTGTCAAACAGTATTTTTGTCCGGAATGCTGCCTGCGCAGACATTTTTGCATGGTCTTTCAACCGTGTTGTCAGGGTGCAGGTAATGATTGCAGAGGTCAGCATCAGGGCAAATGTGACCTGATAACCGGGGTCATACGCATGGAATGTCAGGCGCGGTTCCGTCAAGAAAAAATTGTATAGCGCAACACTGGCAATGGAGCCCAGCACACCGCAGGTGTAGCCGCTGGTACACAATGCGGTGAACAGCACCCCCAGCATATAGAGCATAATAATGTTATAGCGTGCAAAGTCCAGCTGCAAGAAAAAGAAGCCGATGAGCGTGATGCAGCTCAGGATGCCTGCGGTGATCAGCAGATCACGGACAGAAGGCAGAAGCGGACGGGTGAACAGCTTTCTTCCGGAGTCATAGCCGGTCTCTGCAGAAGCATCCGGGATGATGTAAATATCCAGATTGGGTGCAGTCATCGTCAATTTTTCAGTCAGTGACGGTCCACTCCAGAAATGGCGGCGATGTACGCTGGAGCGCCCCAGCACGATTTTTGTAATGCCGGAGATCCGGGCAAACTCTGCGATCTGCTGCGGAATGTCATCCCCGTAGATCGTAGAAATGTCGGCACCCGCCTGCTCTGCCATACGGATGTGCTGCTGCAAGCGCCGACGGTCTTCTTTTCCCATCTGATCCGAGTCAGGCGTCCGGACATAGAGAGCTGTAAAGGTCCCGCCGAACGCCTTTGCCATCGTTGCTGCCGTCCGCACGATCTTTGCATTGGAGGGAGAGGACGACAGACACGCCAGAATATGTTCAGTGGGTGGGTCGTTCTGATTCATAAAGATCACCTGCCTTGCCCACAGTATAGCACAATTTGACGGTCACGACCACCAGCCACGTCTTTTTCCTTCCTGTCGAATGATCTCCTTCCGCATGTGATCCAGCGCATCTGCTGCCCAAAAACCACTCAACATGACTCCAAGAACCATCAGCAACAAAACGACATCCATACGATCCGTCCTATCTTTTCAGAGCCGGAAACACTTCTGGATCGATGCGTATTTTCCCAAAACCAGCATACTTTCATCCCGGCACAGCTGCGTATCCGGCGTGATGTTCATATCGAGCTTTCCGTCTTTTTTCAGCGCAAGAATATTGATGTTATACTTTTTTCGGATATTGATCTCGCCGATCGTACGATCCATCCATTCCGGCGGAATGGTCACCTCCATGATGGCGTGGTCGTCCTGCAGCTCGATATAATCGAGAATGTGTTCGGAGCTGTATCGGATCGCTGCCCACTTTGCCAGCTGCTTTTCCGGATAGACCACTTCATCCGCACCGTTGCGCAGCAGAAACTTGGCTTGTACATCCCGCTCTGCACGCGAGACCACAAGCTTTGCGCCCAGCTCCTTGAGCAGTGATGTTGTTTCCAGTGAGCTTTGAAAATTGCCGCCGATGGTTACGATACACACATCAAAATTGCCAACACCAAGGGAGCGCAGAAAGTATTCGCTGGTGCTGTCACCGATCTGTGCATTCGTCACATAGGAAAGCACGGCGTTCACACGGTCTTCGTTGCTGTCGATCGCCATGACCTGATGACCCAGCTCATTCAGTTCCTGCGCAATATGGCGGCCAAAACGGCCAAGCCCGATCAAAAGAATCGATTTCATACTTGTCTCCTTTATCCGATTGCGATCTTCTCCTGCGGCAGACGAGAGTGGGCAGGGCTGCTGCCAAATGCCGCATAGATCAACGTCAATCCGCCAACACGTCCCAAAAACATCAGTGCGATCAGCACCCCCTGCGAAAGGATGCCCAACTGCGGCGTGATGCCCAATGTCAGACCTACCGTTGCCACAGCCGAAGCAGTCTCATACAGACAGACCGACATCGGCAGCTGCTCGGCCGCAGCAATGACAAAGGCTCCGAGGAAGAACAGCGTCAAATACATCCCTGCGATCGTAGCAGCATTCTTGACCGCGGAACCATCTATGCGCCGCCCGAAAAATTCGGCATCTTCTCTGCGGCGGAAGGTCGCCCACATATTGGCCAGCAGAACGGCGAATGTTGTGGTTTTCATGCCGCCTGCCGTAGAGCCGGGCGAACCGCCCAACAGCATCAGAACCACCATCAATGCCTGTGAAGTGCTGCCCATCGCAGCAAGATCAGCGGTGTTAAAACCGGCAGTACGGGGTGTGACGGATTGGAACATCGACAATAAAATGCGCTGCCGGGCAGAGCCTGCCGTGAACTCGAAGCAATAAAAGTACAGCGTCGGCAGTACCAGAAGAAACGTCGTTGTGACAAGGATCACCTTGCTCTGCATCCGGTAACGGTGAAAATCAAGGCGGTATGTACAAATGTCCTCCCATGTCAGAAAACCAAGGCCGCCAAAGACGATCAGGGCCGCGATCACTGTGGTAAGCAATGGGTCACCTGCATACTGTGTCAGCGAAACAAATTTTGCCCCCTCTGTTCCCAGCAGGTCAAAGCCAGCATTGCAGAACGCCGAAATGGAATGAAACAGTGCATACCAGATCCCGCGCAATCCATAATCGGCGCAAAATGTCGGCAGCAGCAGTGCAGCACCGGCCAGTTCAAACAGAGCGGTGATCCGCAGAATAAAGCCTGTCAGCCGCACGATGCCGCCCATCTGCGGGGCAGCCGTAGCTTCCTGCATCGTGCTGCGCTGCTTGAGGGAGATCTTTCGCCCGGAAAGCAGCGCAAAGGCAGCGCCCACTGTAATGACGCCCAAGCCTCCGATCTGGATCAGAAGAAGGATCACGCTCTGCCCGAATGCCGACCAGTAGCTGCCGGTATCCTGAACCACAAGCCCGGTCACGCAAAGGGCAGAGGTGGAAGTAAACAGCGCCTCATGGAACGGCGTGACGCACCGCTGCTGTGCAGCGATCGGGAGCATCAGAAGCAACGCGCCCACCAGATCAACTGCCGCAAAACCTGCAATAATGACCTGAAAAGAAGAAAAACGGTGCCGCTTATAACAAGGATATTGAATCATAAAAGCTCCTTTACCTATCCGTGTGCATAAAGATTAGCATGGAATAGATAAAGGAGCCGTAAAGAAAATTGTAGAAGTATAAAGATTCCATTAAAATTGATCGGCCAACACTAAAAAATGCCGGACATCACCAGCGCAAAAGTGGCAATGTCCAGCATTCATTCAGATTTCTAACCCATGGCTCCCAGTTGTATTCTTCAAATATTCCTCCGGGTCACCGTTCAGAATCAAATCCGCATAGCCAAACGGGTCATTGTAGATGGCTATAAGGTTTCGGACACACAGCCATTTGGAATGAGCCGGAACTTGTCGGGGCAACGCCCCTCCATCTGCTGTCGCAGACCGCTCCGCTGCTTAAAAGCCCCACTGGGGCTTTCATTGCTGCGCAACCGCGGCATTCTCATTTCCGAAGAAAACAAAAAATCCGAACCCTTCTCTTATCGAGAAAAGGTTCGGATTTTCTATTTTAGCGGCAGTCCTCTCGGTAGACATTCCTACGGGTTGGGACCCGCAGGCTAAGCAAAGCCGCACTGTGGCTTTGCTTGCGGCGCTATGCGCCGCCGCCCTGTTCGAGCCCCTTCCATCGTGCTGACAAAAAGAAAAACCAGAACACAAACGTGTTCTGGTTTTTCTTGGTGCAGCAAGGCAATCCAAATCCGAACCATTTCCCTTTGATGCGGCTTGGGCCGCTTCCTCAAATGTGATGGTCTGTGTACCTTCTTTATAGTTGAAGGTTATCAAAACCTTATCATCGTACAGATAAATCGAATTGATGAACGTATCCACCAATGCCTGCCGCTGGTCTTTCAGGCTCATATCCAGCTTGCGGAACCGCATCAGCCAGAAGCGGATAAATTCCTCTTTGATCTTGGGCTTTGCCAGCTTTTCTTCCGCAATGCGGGCTTCAAGCTCACGCTTGGTTTCTTCGAGCTGCTCCAATCGTTCCTTGGTGGAACTGGTCAGGATACCGGCCTGAATCGCATTGAGCATATTCTGGATACCCGATTCGGCATCCCGGAGCTGCTTCTCATAGAGGGGAAGATTGGTGTTCTCCCGGTCTTGCAGCTCCATGACCTTGGCGATGATGGATTCCATAGCAGCATCGTCTCGGACAAGCTGCATGGTCTGGTTGACCACCAAATCTTCCAACCACTGTTTGCGGACGGTTTTCTTCTTACAGCCCTTCTTCTTTTTGGCAGTCGCACATTTATAATAGCGGTGGACTTCTCCCGTCCGGCTCGTACCGCTTTCGCCAAACATCAGTGCACCGCAGCAGCTGCAGAACAGCTTGGTGGTGAGCAGATAGTCGTCCTCTGCCTTGTCGAACAGCTTCTTGTCACTGTCCTTAATCATCTGCTGAAACTCCGGGCGGTTGTCCGTCTTGGCGGAGATAGCACGGTCAATATAGTGCTTGACGATGGTGATGCCGTTTTTCTCGGCATAAGCCGTGCATTCCCGGATCTGGCCTTCGATGGATTCTTCGCGCTGGTTGTCCGAGGAATAGCGAGCATAGATCACGGCGGTCATGGCGGGCACCTCCATTTTATACGTCATTGAACGGTAATACGTTCATTAAAGCAATGTTTCGTATAATGCATATGCCACAGTTTTGCCCTGATTGCAAGCCCAATGATTTATTTTCATGATTCCAACAGACAAATTGTCTTAAGATTATATTCCGAGCAAAATGTGAAGTCCAAGCCCGGCCACGCCGCACAGGCACATGGTCAGGATGGGATTCCACTTGAGCTTCCGTAGCACAAAAAATGCCGATGCAAAACTGCCGATGCCGATCCAGTCTACGTTGGCGAGCGTCTTTGCACTCTCTCCGAACACCACCATAGACAGTATAGAAAGACCTGCACCAAAGATAAGCGCTACAATGACCGGACGCAGGCAGGCCAGAACACTTTGCAGCAGAGAAATATCCTTGTATTTACGATAGATGTAGGATAGAAGTGAAACAAAGAACAGCGCCGGTGTAATGCAACCTAGTGTTGCAATGATGGCTCCGGGTACCTGCGCGATACGCAAACCAACAAAAGTTGCCGAGTTGACTGCAATGGGACCAGGGGTCATTTCTGCAATCGTGATGAGGTCAGTAAACTCCTGCATCGTCAGCCAGCCATGTTGTTCCACCACTTGGCTCTGGATCAGCGGCATGGCCGCATAGCCGCCGCCTACGCTGAACATACCCACCTGCAAAAAGCTGAGAAAAAGCTGTAAGTAGATCATTTTGCACCACCTTTTTTCCACTGGACCAGAGCCAGCACCACGCCGAATACTGCAGCGGCAAGGATGACCACCACCACATTGACATCAAACACCGTATTTGCGACAAACGCTGCGACCATCAGGACAATATACACCCATGAGCGGGTCTTCAGCACCTTGCCGCCGAGGTCGAATACAACATCCAGAATGACCGCCGCCACACCAGCCTGCATTCCCTTGAGTAACAACGCGATATAGCGATTGGTGGCAAAAGCATTGTAGAACACAGAAATGACTGAAAGAATGACCATAGGTGGGATGATGGTGCCCAACACTGCCACGATCATTCCAATCAAGCCTTCTACCTGCCAGCCTACCAGAATTGCAGCATTGACCGCGATTGCGCCCGGAGAGGACTGCGCCAACGCTGTCATATCCAGCATTTCCTGTTCATCGATCCAGTGCAGCTCATCTACAAATTTTTTCTTCATAAAGGTCACGATGACAAAGCCGCCGCCGAAGGTAAAGCTGCTAATGTACAGCGTACTCAAAAACAGCTTCCAAAGCCGTGCTAACCGTGTACCGTATGTTTTATTTTCATCCATACAAGTTTTCTTCTCCTTTTTTGATTTTCGGACAACTATATTTGTTTTCTTACTATTTCAAACAGCTTTTAACTGTTACTGCTTGCGAAAGCCCGTATTTTCCGGTATCCTTGTTTTAAGAACTGCGAAGCACGGAGGGAATCTCTATGAAACATAATACATTTCTCGTCAAGCCAGCGTCCAGCCTGTGCAATCTGCGTTGCCGGTACTGCTTTTATGACGATGTTTCCAACAGCCGAGCCTGCAAAAATATGGGACTGCTTTCCCATGAAATGGCAGGAGAACTGGTTGAAAAGGCTTTTGCAGCCACAGAGGAAGGCGGCAGCGTCCATTTTCTGTTTCAGGGCGGCGAACCGACTCTTGCCGGGTTGGATTTCTTCCGGTTCTTTCTGGAAACGGAGCGTTCCATGCAGCGCAATATCTCTGTGTTCCACAGCATCCAGACCAATGGCATTTGTCTGGATGAAGAGTGGGCTTCCTTTTTCAAAGCCAACTCTTTCCTCGTAGGCCTCTCTCTGGACGGCACACAGGAGAACCATGATCTCTATCGGCTGGACGCAGCTGGGCAGGGCACATGGGATAAAGTAACTCATGCGCTTGCGCTGCTGGATGCCTACAGGGTCGAAACGAATCTGCTCTGTGTTGTGACCGGACAGCTGGCCAGAAAGCCGCAGCGAGCCTTCAAAAGCCTCTGCGAGTTGGGACAGCACAATCTGCAATTCATCCCATGTCTTGACCCACTTGATACGATTGGAGGGCAGGCATATTCTCTAACGCCGGAACTTTATGGTCGTTTTCTGTGCGGCGTCTTTGATACTTGGTATCAGCAGCTGCAACGAGGCAATTATATCAGCGTTCGCAATTTTGAGGACTATCTGCGTATCCTGCTGGGAATGCCGCCTACCTCCTGCGCTTCCTCCGGTTCCTGTGGACATTATCTTACCGTAGAAGGTGACGGAAGCCTTTATCCCTGTGACTTTTATGTTCTGGATGAGTGGAAGCTGGGAAATCTGAGCCACTGTACCGTTGAAGATGCGCTTGATTCTCCCACAAGCCAGACATTTCTGGCACAGGGCCGCAAACGCCCGGCGGAATGCGCAGCATGTGCTTATCAGCTGCTCTGTCGGGGCGGATGCAAGCGAGATTGGGATGCCTCTGGAAGCAACCGCTTTTGCGCAGCGTATAAGCAGTTCTTTGCCTATGTGCTTCCGCGCCTGCATACTGCTGCACATTTTCTGGCACAACAAAACCGATAAAGAGATTCTCCCGGAGAGCAGGACTGCCTCCGGGAGAACTTTTTATTTTACCTTTTTGATCTTCCGGATGGAATGGCCATCGTAGAGGATGGGCTTCATGACATAAGTGTAGTTCCGGTCATCGCATTCGCCGGTGGAAATCATCTCCATAAGCCGCAGCGCAAGCTGACGTCCCATCTCGAAGCCTTGCTCCACGGAGCAGGTAACATCCTCCTGCCGATAAGTTTCTTCGGAATAATCAAAACAGACCAGCGAATAATCTTCGGGTACAGTCTTCCCCATTTTCTGCAGGGTTTTCATGACCAGCCGATAGATGATGTAGTTGCAGCAGACGATAGCGGTGCATTTAGGGATGCTCTTCAGAAATCTTTCAATGGAGCGGACATAGCTTTCGTTGTGGGCTTCGTCCGAAATACACCACTTGATGTAATCATCGTTCAGTTCCAAACCACGATTTCGCATCGCTTCCGCCATGCCTTGAAACTTTTCTACGCTCTGGTAGTTGTCGTACACGAAGATGCCTGCAATGTGGCTGTGTCCGGCATCCATCAGGCGTCCTATCAGCTGATGGGCACATTCGATGTCATTGATCGTTACGCGGGGGCAGCGCAAGTTCCGATAGAAGTTGTTGTAGAATATCACCGGGATCTTACGTCGGTAAAGCTCCTTGTAGCAGTCAAGATTTGGGCTGAGGATGCTCGATTTGACACCATCCACGATGAAACCGTGAAAATTCTGATGTACCACAGTCTCCAGACAGCGGCGTTCGTTGCAGAATTTGTTATCGGTCAGAAATACATGGAGGTCAACCTGCTCCTGCGTCAGAACACTGCGAACCCCTTCGATTAATCCCGAATTGGCACTTGTATCCTGTCCCTGCAGGACAAGGCCGATTTTATAAAGGGCATCATCTGTGTTCAAATCCCGTGTCATTACTTTTTCCCGGTGGAAATAAGTCCCACTTCCCTTGAGCTTGTACACGAGTCCTTCTGCTACCAACTGGTCGATGGCCACTCGTATCGTTTCTCGGCTGACACCCAGCTTCCGGCAGAGCGCATTTTCCGAAGGCAAACGCTGGTTCCCGGAAAATTTGTTTTCGTCAATATAAGCCAGAAGCCAGCGATAAACCTGATCGGATTTTTTCTCAACAGCCGAGAGCATGGGCAAGCGCTCCTTTTCAGTCGGTGATAGTGGGGCGGCTGCCTTCCGCGTGCTGAATCCAATTCAGCAGACGTTCACGAAGTTCCGCCTTGACCGCAGCATATGCAGGATCCGCAACCACATTGTTCAGCTGCCACGGGTCCTTCTTCATGTCGTAGAGGAAATCATCCGCATAGACATCCGATGCCGCAGCCTCGCCGCCGTTGACGCCGGGTGCATAGACAGAATACATATAATCTGCAGTACGGATGCAGCGTCCGCAACGGCTTTCCGAAATCTGTGCATAGACCTCATTGACTCTATTATGGTTTTTCTTTTCCACAACGTCAAGCAGATTTTCACCGATCATCTTATCACCGACATCCACGCCTGCCAGAGCCAGCAGAGTTTTGGGAATGCTTTCGGTGCTGACCAGGTCGGTGATCTCCTTGCCACCCTTGAACGGGCCGCCACAGATGACCAGCGGCACATGCAGGCAACCGTCATGGCAGGAGCGCTTGTAATCATCATAGCCGTTCAGGTGCGCGTCACGGTTGCGGGTCTTGAAGTGAGAGCCATGGTCGGAAGCATAGAGGATAACTGTATTATCATACAGGCCTTTTTCTTTCAGCTTTGACACCAGCTTACCAAGGTTTTCATCAAGGCTGGCACACTGGCCCAGATAATCTGGGTACTCTTCCGCTGCGTTTCCACCCAGAGCCTTCAGATCTTCCGGCAGAACAAAATCTGCGAATCGCTGCTTGGAACCGTTGGGGCCTTCGTAGTGATTATGGTCGTTCTGATGGTGCGGCTCGATCTGCGACACGGTCATGAAGAAGGGCTTTTCGCCGGCATACTGGTCAAGATAGTCCAGCGCAAACTGGTTAATGCAGTCGGCACGGTAGCCCTTGAAATCGATGCGGTTGTTGTTCTCATCAAACACATAGCCATCGTAGCCGTGGGAGGTGAACTCCAGCACATCCGCAGCACGCCAGTAACCGGTATAGCCACCGCGCAGCTCCAGCGGAACAGCGGTGATGGTGTGGTCAACGGTGGGCTTTTTCTCCAGCTCACCGTCCGAAGCCAGATGCCACTTGCCGATGTAGGCCGTCTCGTAGCCGGCATCCTTTTCCATGTACTCGCCCAGCGTCTTGATGTTGGAGGGCAGCATCAGATTATTGCGGAAGCAACCGGTCTCGGTGGGATATTTGCCGGTCTGGAACAGAGCACGGCAGGGGCCGCACACCGGCTGAGGCGAAAAGGCATTGTCAAACTTCACACCCTCTGCCGCCAGCTTGTCCAGATTAGGCGTGATATTCAGTGGCTGGCCGAAGCAGCCGCAGGTGTCCCAGCGCTGCTGGTCACTGAAATAGAAAATGATATTATATGCCATGGTTTTACCTTCCTTTACTGTTCTGCTTTGGTGTTCTTTGCTTCCTTCATCTTGCCGCGCAGGATGCCGAGAATGACCACCACGATCAGCGCAATGAAGATCCAGCAGTACACGCTGCCGAAGAAGATGCTGGGGCTTCCATCCGAGATGAGCAAAGCACGGCGGAAGTTGGTTTCCGTCATGTTGCCCAGCACCATACCCAACAGCACAGGGACAGCGGGCAGTTCCAGCTTACGCATGAACCATGCCATCACGCCGAACACCAGCGCAACGCTCAGGTCGAAATAGCTGCTGTTCACCGAGTAAGCACCGGCAAAGCAGAAGATGACGATGATGGGGGTCAGGATCTGCTGGGGGATGGAGACGACCTTTGCAAACAGGCTGGTCAGGTACTTGCCCTGCAGGAACATGAAGATGTTCACAAGGATAAGACCCAGCATGATGGCGTACATGATCGCACCATCCGTGGTAAAGAGCGAGAGGCCGGGGTTCAGGCCGTTGATCATCAGAGCGGACAGCATAATGGCCACGCAGCCGTCGCCGGGGATGCCCAGCGTCAGCAGGGGGATGAGGGTCGCACCGCAGACAGCGTTGTTGGCCGACTCCGCCGCCGCAACGCCCTCCACAGAACCGTGGCCGAACTCTTCCGGGTGTTTGGACATATTCTTTGCAGTGTTGTAGGAGAACCAAGAGGCTTCCGAAGCGCCCGTACCGGGCACAATGCCCACGCAGGAGCCGATGAGAGAGCCGATGAGCACCGGGCGGAGCATCCGCTTGTACTCATCCTTTGTGATCTTGCCGTCGTCGTTTCCGATCTTTCCGGCGTGGAGGTTCAGCTCGCTCCGCTTCAGCTCCGCCTTGCCGATGATCTCCACCAGTGCGAACAGGCCGATAAGGGTAACGGCAAGGTCGAGGCCCAGATACAGGCGATGGATGCCGAAGGTAAAGCGGTCATAGCTGGTCATGGGGTCTGCGCCCACGCAGGAGATGAGCAGGCCGAGGCAAGCGGCGATGATGCCCTTGACAAGGCTCTTGCCCGAAACGCCTGCGATGATGGTCATGCCGAACAGGCAGACCATGAAGTACTCCGCCGTGCCCAGCTGTGCCGAAATTTTGGCCACCTGCGGGCCGAGGAAGAGCAGCACCAGTGCAGAGAAGATGCCACCGAAGGTGGAGGCATACAGCGCGATTTTAAGAGCCGCCTTGGTGCGGCCCATCTTGGACAGTGGATGACCGTCCAGCATAGTAGCCGCCGCGTGGGGAGTGCCTGGCGTGTTGATGAGGATGGCCGACACCGAGCCGCCGTATCCACCCGCACAGTAGATACCCAGAAGGAACATCATGCCGGGAATGGCCTTCATGGTGTAGGTAACAGGCAGAAACAGGATGATGCAGAGGATAACGCTCAGGCCCGGGATGGCTGCAAACACACAACCGATAAAGACACCGAGGTTGATCCAGATGATATTTTCGAGGGTGAAGAGCAGCCCGGAGGCCGGGCCGATAAAATCAAACAAACCCATATTTTGCCTCCTTAGAAACTAACATTCAGCACAAAGTGGAACACGACCCAGATCAGTACGGCCATCGAGACCGTGATGGCGTAGTAGAGGGGCTTCTTGCAACGGAAAAACAGCAGGAAGGCCAGCGCGCAGAACACGGCACCCACCACGAACAGACCTGTGATCTCCGCCAGCAGATAGGTGACCACCAGAATGAGGACGATGACCAGAGCTTTTGCTTCCACCAGAAGATTCAGCGTCTTCGTTTTGACCGGACGGTGCATCACCATATTGTATGCCTCCCGGCCCACCAGAAGGGCGCTCATGGCCAGCATGAGCCAGACCAGCATCGTCGGGAAGGCGCGGCCGTTCACAACGTCCTTTTCTGAGATCTGCACCTGCTGGGGCATGATGAGCAGCAGCACGATGCCTATGACCAGAAACAGAATGCCGCAGATCAGGTCAACGGGGTACTCGATGTTCTTCTCCTCGAGCTTCGCGCCCCATTCGTCCAGCCTTGTTTCGATGCGTTCTATCAGATTTTTCACCTGTTTCCACTCCTTTTTAAATATAAAAGCAGGGGACGGTGTCATCCCCTTCCCCTGCTTCAGCTTTTTGTCGCTATGAGGACTTTTTATCAGCCTGCCACGATGTCCTTATACTGCTCGACGATGCTCTTGACGTTCTCAATGTGAGCCTTCACATCGTCCTCGGTCATGGTATCGACTTCCAGCAGCATGGTGTCGTTCAGCCACTCGACCATCTCATCATCGGCGAGGATCTTATCATACAGCTCTTTCAGCTCGGCAACCTTTGCGGCGTCAGTACCTTTGCGAGCCATGACGAAGCAGCGGTTGCGGAAGTAGGGGTAGCCCTTGGAGCCAACGCCCTCAACGCCTGCGAAGGGGCCGTTTTCGATAGCCTTGTCGTCGAATGCGCAGACCACGTCAACGCCGCCCTGCTGGTAGGTTTCGAGGATCTGGGACTGATGCGAGACTGCAAAATTCGTCTCGCCCTTTGCCACAGCCTGTGCGGCCTCGGCTGCAGACTGGTACGGGGTCAGCTTCAGCTGATCGCCGGCACCCATCGAGCCAAACAGCGCCGCTGCAAGGAAGGCCTCCGAGCCGGTAGCACCATTGACGGCCACAGACACCGGGTTGCCAGCCTTGACATAGGCCTCCAGATCGTCCAGATTCTTGAGGTTCAGCGAAGAATCAGCGGACAGAACGAAGACGGAGGAGTACAAGTTCTCCACGAACTCGAAATCGTCGTAGCTGAACTGCAGCTTGGCCGGATCCAGCGTCTCGGTGATGGCGAACAGACCTTCGCCAGCGAAAACCAGTTCCTTGTCGTTTGCTTTGGTGCTGGATACCCATGTGTTGACGGTAGCAGCATCGCCCTTGATGGCCTCTGCCACCAGAGTGATCTTCTTATCCGAGTAATCCGGGGACATGGCTGCAGCCTTCTGACTTACCATTGCTGCGACACCAGACGGTGCCCACGGGCAGGTGACCTTCCAGCTCTCCTGTTTGCTCCCGCAGCCGGTAAGCATCGACAAAGCAAGGACACCGGCGGTGACCAACGCCGCAATACGCTTTTTCATCATTTTACTCTCCTTTTTTGTTTTGCCTTTTCGTGTGGTAGCAAGCACTTCACCGTGCTTTTGTTACCAACAAGATAACATTTCAAGCAATTTCAAGTCAACAAATTTTTTTATTTTACAAAAAAAGTTGTCTGGAAAAAGAGCTAAATGACCACATCTGTATTTTGCTGTAGAAAACTTATTGTGCATATTGCACATCAGCTTGAATCATCTTTGTGCAGCTTAAATTCTTTCATGATGTAAAGTGTATCATATTCATAATAGAAGTCTTACTATTGTCTCCATTCATAAATAATTTCTTCGGAATCATCTTGACGTACTCTACGAACCATGATATTCTCTATCACAAATCCCACTGAACTTGTAGATTGATTGCAAATCTTCTGCAAAAGTGGTTGGTTATCACCGTGAGATCCACCACTTCAGTGAGGAAAAATCCACGAAGAATTTACCGCCCCGCAACACACCCGATTCATTTTGCCGCCGTTTCACCCCGACAAAATCCATCGCTGCGCTGCATGGGCGGTATTTTTCTTTATGGGAAACGCACCTTGAAAATTTCATGAGCCGACCGAACGTGATACCGACTTTCCAGCCAACGCCGCTGCAAAACAGGGGCAGGAACTGCGTTCGGAGCAAACGGCGACCCCCTTACATGAGCAGCACAACTTCTACTTATTTTTTCGCCTTAACAATTCGGAAACATTTGTTGATGAAGATCTTTGAGCGCAGCGGTAGAGGGCAAGAACCGTCCCGTGGCCACAAATTTTCAATTCTTGAAAATTTCCTGTTCATCCGGGACTTCACTTCTCAAACTCTTGCGAGTTTTCCAAGTGATCTTGTTGGGGTAGCGCTTGTCGGGGCAACGCCCCTCCATCTGCTGTCGCAGACCGCGCTGCCGCTTAAAAGCCCCACTGGGGCTTTCATTGCTGCGCTGCGCTTCGCAAACGCGGTCCCACCCCAAACCCTGCTCATATTCGCACCTTACGGTGCGAAAGAACAGCGTGTCGTGCTTACATAGCTTCCCCGAGGAGTTATCGAACAGACAGGAGGTACAATGACCAAAACGAATGTTCAATCAATCCCTAGCAATTTTCAGCACCACGACACGCCGAACAACAAAACAAATAGAGAGCAGACTGTTCTTCTTTCACACACCCATTATATAATTTTCCTGAATCTGCTTGACGAATGTTACGGTTAGTGATATATTTATTACAGTAACCGTAACAAGGAGGCAAACCATGCGCGATAATGCAAAAGGTGGTGCGCTTACAGAAGTCACCTTTTATATTTTGCTTTCTCTTTATACGCCAAAACACGGATACGCTGTTATGCAGTTTATTGAAGAAAAAACATACGGACGGCTTTCCCTAGGCGCAGGCACTTTATATGGAGCATTAAACTCTTTGCAGGACAAGAAGTGGATTGAACCTTATGGCGATAGTGAGGGAAGAAAAAAAGAATACCACATTACAGCACAGGGAAAAGAAATTGCAGAAAAAGAGCTTGCAAGACTAAACGAACTTGTAAGCATTGCAAGTGAAATTATTGGAGGTGCAGTATGAGTAAAAAATGTTATCGCTTCTTTGGTGGATTGCTAAATGCACAGGCAAAATGGTTAAACAAAATGTCCGAAAAAGGCTATCGACTTGTCCGGACAGGGAGGGTGCTCTATGAATTTGAAGAATGCAGTCCTGATGAAGTGACCTATTGTGTAGAGTTTATCGGAGAAAAATCAAAAGAGAATGCAACGGACTACGCTGATTTTTTGGAGGATATGGGCTACAAGGTATTTTTCAAAAATATCAATCTAAACTATTCTGTCGGAAAAGTTCGATTGCGTCCATGGGCGGAAATGGGCGGTTGTATTGCAACAAACGCAACAACTTTTAACAGGGAACTATTGATTGTAGAAAAATCAAACGACGGAAAGCCTTTTGAACTTCATACTTCTTATGCCGATAAAGAAAAATACTACCGCAATTTGCGTAACCCATGGCTATTCCTGCTGCTCCTATTTGCACTGTTTGCCATTATCAAGCATTCTATTGTCTTGGGTATTTTTTCATTGGTTTCTGCAATTCCCAGCATTCTATACCAGCTCCAAATTATAAATGTCCGACAAAAAGCCAAAACGTGGGAACAATAAATAATAATCAAGAGGGCGACAACAGAAGCTGTCGCCCTCTTGATTGTTATTTATAGAAATACCAAAAAGATTGCTCCACAGCCTTTGAAGAACAGCACCGTGCAGAGCTGACAGGGTACCGGGCGGCAGCAGCCTATTTCAAGGCAAACAGCATCACAAAGCTGCCCAGCCCGAAAAAACTGGAAGCCGAGTATGCGCAGCAGGCATCCGAAAAGGCGAAGTTCTACGAGCAGTACAAGGAAACCAAGGAAGAACTGCTCAAGCTGAAAACCGCAAAGCAGAATGTTGCGTCCTTTTTCCGGGAGGAAGAACCGGCGCAGCAGGAGAGATAAAGGAGTGTGCGTATGATCAATCTGAAAATTGACCCGGAGTTCCAGTCCCAGATTCCTCCTCTGACCGATGATGAATTTAAGCAGCTTGAAGAAAATATCCTCAAAGAGGGCAAGCTGATTTCTCCTTTGATTGTCTGGGGTAATACCCTTGTTGATGGACACAACCGTTATGCCATCCTCCAGAAGCATCCTGAGATTTATTTTTCCACCATGCCGCTCCGATTTGAGAACCGCGAAGAAGCCGTTGCGTGGATCTGCCGGAATCAGTTGGGACGGCGAAACCTGAGTCCTGAACAGAAACGCTATCTGCTTGGGAAGCAGTACGAAGCCGAGAAGAAAGCTGCAAAAATCTTTCGGGGCAATCAGTACACTTTAGCAAAGAAAAGTGGTGGTGATCACGGTGATAACCACCACTCCGGGAAGAAAACCTGCGACCGGATCGCAGAGGAAAACGGTGTCAGCCGTGCCTCCGTTCTCCGCGCCAGCCACTATACACGAGGCATTGACATCGCAGATAATCTCTCTCCCGGCATCAAGCAGAAAGTCTTTTCCGGTGAAGTGAAGTTCACCAACGAAGAAATGTCCAAGCTTGTGCAGGCAAGTGTCGAGCATCGTTCGGATGTCCTTGCTCAAATCCTGCATCCAGAGGCATTGGAAGTATTGGAATCTGCCAGCGCAGAATTTGAACCTGAAAAAGCGGAACCCGTTCCCATGCCCACACCACAAACAGAAGAATTTCGGTGCTATCATGTACCGGACGAGTTTATGAAGGTTTACAAATCTTTGAGCCGTGCGACCGAAATGATGAAAAACTCATGGAAGAAAACGCTCAAAAACAATCCCAGCTATTTCACTGACCCGGAAAAGCAGAAGGTTCTCCGCTTCGCAATGCAGCGACCTGCTAACTACCTGACTGAAATCGAAACCTATCTGGAAAAGGCTCTTGCAGAAGCCCTTGAAGAAGAAAAGACCGCATAACAGCAGACACCTGTAAGCCATCAACGAGCCACCAGCCGCAAGAGCAGGGCGGAAAGCATCCGCGCCCTTGCGCCTGATAAAAATTGGAACTTTGATTTTCTCGCCCGACTTTGCCACGGTGGGACGATCAAAGGAGCGTGCGTTTGAACAAAAAGAAAAAGTCCACAAACACTTCCCCTTATCCCGATGAAGTCATCGACCGTCTGGCACGGGCATTCTACCCGGCCATCCTTGCCTGTTGGAACAGCGAGGAAGGCCAACGGGAGTTTGCCGCATGGCAGGCGGAACAGGCTCATCACACTACCAGCAAAGAGAAACAGAGCGTTCCCGACGGGGAACGCCCTGTTATACATATCGCTGTTGTCTGTGGCTTTAATCGCAAGTTTTACAAGCAGTGCAATTCTCAACAACTTGTTTGCGATATGCAATTCACGGTTGTTGCCAACGAATCAAATCGTGAATTGCGATGGCAGGGTGCGTCCGCAGGGGCGCACCCTGTTTTTGTTTTGTATTTGATCTTCTAATCCATGGTTCAGACTGTATTCGCTCAAACACTCTCAAGAATGGTATGCCGGAAGCAGCTGCCTCAAAGCTGCCGACATCTCCGATTTTTCAAAAAGACTTGACATTCCCGGGCAGTTCTGTATAATTATCAATGTTAATTATCTTTGATAATCGTTTGGAGAGGAATTTCATTATGACCATCGAACTGATCAAGCAGCTGCTGGATGCCTGCTATCTGGCAAAGCGGGCACGGGAGATGCTGCCTGCCCTGCCGGAGGGTGTGACATCCTCTTATATCCAGTGTCTGGATGTTATTCAGAAATTGCAGACCCGTGGCATCCAGCCGAAGATCTCTGATCTCAGCGATACACTGAACCTGCCCCGCCCCGGTGTGACCCGTACCGTAAAAGAGATGGAGCACAAAGGGTATCTGAGAAAACAGGTATCCGCTGAAGATGGCCGTGTGACCTATCTGTTTCTCACCGAGAGCGGGCAAGCGCTTTCCCAGAAGTACAATACGGACTACTTCTCGCAACTGCTCCCGTATCTGGACAGCATTTCCGAGGAGGATGCAGCGTGCACCATCCAAACGCTGGAAAAATTCTATGCTATTATGCGCGAAAGGAAAGATTCTCTTGAAAAACGATAAGACCGATTTTACCCAAGGCCGCATTTTGCCAAAGCTCGCTTTTTTCATGCTGCCCATTCTGGGTGCGCTGGTGCTGCAGGCCGCTTACGGCGCAGTAGACCTTCTGGTAGTGGGGCGCTTTGGCTCCACTTCAGGCTTGTCTGCGGTTTCTACTGGTAGCCAGGTACTCAATCTCGTCACCTTTGTTGTCACCCAGCTTGCCATGGGCGTCACAGTGCTCATTGCCCGCTATCTGGGCGAAAAACGACCGCAGTACATCGGGCAAGTCATTGGCGGGGCAGCTATTGTGTTCACCCTTCTGGCAGCTGCACTGTTCGTGGTGCTGGTGTTTTTTGCACGGCTTATTTCCAGTCTGATGCAGGCTCCTGCCGAAGCCCTAGACCTGACCGCCAGCTATGTGCGCATTTGCGGCAGCGGCATCTTCTTTATTGTAGCCTATAATATGCTCTCGGCTCTTTTCCGCGGTCTGGGCGACAGCCGCTCTCCGCTGATCTTTGTACTGGTGGCGTGCATTGTGAATGTTATTGGCGATCTGGTGCTGGTGGCTGGTTTTCATCTGGATGCTGCCGGTGCCGCCATTGCTACGGTAGCAGCACAAGCCGTCAGCGTAATCTGTGCAATCGCAATGCTGCTGAAGAAGGAGCTGCCCTTCAAAATCCATCGCTCTGATTTCAAGCTGAACCCCCAGTGCAAAAAATTTCTGGGCATCGGTCTGCCGCTGGCTTTGCAGGAGTTTTTGACCCAGCTTTCCTTTCTGGCTCTCTGCGCCTTCGTCAACCGGTTGGGGCTGGAGGCATCTTCCGGCTACGGTGTGGCGTGCAAGATCGTTAATTTTGCCATGCTGATCCCCAGTTCTCTGATGCAGTCCATGGCGTCCTTTGTGTCGCATAACGTGGGTGCCGGCAACAAAAAACGCGCCGAGCAGTCCATGTTCACCGGCATTGGCATCGGTCTAGTGTTCGGTTGCGCCGTATTTGCACTGGTGTGGTGCAAGGGTGACGTTCTCTCCGGTCTGTTTACGGCAGATGCCGCTGTTATTGCCAACAGCTACGCCTACCTCATGGGCTTTGCGCCCGAGACCATCGCCACTGCCATCCTGTTCAGCATGGTAGGCTACTTCAATGGCAACGACAAAACGCTCTGGGTCATGGTACAGGGGCTGGTGCAGACTCTGCTGGTGCGTCTCCCCATGGCGTATATTATGAGTATCCAGCCCAACGCCAGCCTGACGATGATTGGTCTGTCCGCACCCACCTCCACCGCAGTGGGCATCTTATTAAACATCAGCTTTTTTCTCTGGCTCAAACGGTACGAAAATCAGACGTGTGCATAGGTTTTGAAGGCTGGAAAGCCTGCCGATGATTGTTGCCACCTACAAATATGATACGGTCGTGCTTAAAATTTCAAATTCAATCATGAGTCGATAATAGCAAACAAGCCCACAGGATAGACCGCATAAAAATACGGCAGACCTGTGGGCTTGTTCCTTATATCGAGTTAATCTCTACCCGAGAGCAGGGCACATTTTGTTCAAGGAAAAGCTTTGCGAGAATTTCAGGGTGTTTCATAGCGTCTCCTCATATAAAATGGGCGGCGATGCTCCTGCACCGCCGCCCATAGGCCATCAGCGTTTGCCGGTGGTTTTGACTATGATTCGCTGCGCTTTTCGGAAGCAGCGCTTGCTTTGCGTTTTTGGTAGCCCCGCAGCACCATGATCTCCAGTCCGATAAGGACAATCGCTGCTGCTGCGTCAGCGATGTAGAGATAGGTCCGCCAGCCGATACCTTGCTGGCTTTGGTAGCTCTCATCATAGAGGTATCCTGGTTTTGTACTGTTCCAGCACATCTTTCAGCGTGATCTCTTGCATTCTTTGTTCCGCTGTTTTTTGAACGTCCAAGTAAAAATCCCGCAGCACCAGTTGGATATTTACACCCACGCCACAGGCA
>OGMJ01000581.1_pt1 | contig 20948 bp, 14 predicted proteins | sample 1573181 | NCBI WGS metagenome assembly OGMJ01 (sample SAMEA2582004, study PRJEB24529) | metagenome | biome: Human gut stool | place: China | collected 2011
TGCAGATACTTCCAATAAGAATCCTTCGCCAGAATATATAGAGATGCTGAAAAGATATAAGAGACCGACGAGCACAATAGAATATAAACAGCGAAATAAATTTGTTGTATAATAGATTATAATTTAGAACTTAGAAAATGAGAATTATTTTATTTTTATTATTGAGTTGGTACACAATCGGGAATATACAAGCACAAATCAAAGAGCCTGTAAAGTTCAAAAATGAGTTGAAAATGACATCTGAAACGGAAGCGGAAATCGTGTTTACTGCTTCGATAGAGAAAGGATGGCATGTGTATTCGACCGGGCTAGGGGATGATGGGCCTATTTCCGCTACTTTCAACATCAATGCGAGTAGTCATGTAGAAACAGTGGGTAAATTGCAACCTGTTGGAAAAGAAATCAGCATCTATGATAAGATGTTCGAGATGAACGTGCGTTATTTTGAAGATACGGTACAGTTTATCCAAAAAGTGAGATTTACAGGAAATGATTACTTTATAGAAGGGTTTCTGGAGTTTGGGGCTTGTAATGATGAGAGCTGTTTACCTCCGACTCAAATTCCTTTTCAATATGGGAAAAAAGCAGAAGCAGATTTAATAGTTGCAAAAGGGAAAGAAGAGGCTCCGGTAAATGTGGTAGAGAAGCAATCGGAAAGTGATCTTTGGAAACCGGTAATCAATGAATTGCAAGTGTTAGGTGAAGAACATTCTCAAGAGGATAAATCTTGGTTGTATGTCTTTGTCACTGGATTTCTTGGCGGATTATTGGCTTTGTTCACTCCCTGCGTATGGCCGATTATTCCTATGACTGTGAGTTTTTTCCTGAAAAGAAACAAGGATAAGAAGAAAGGGATTCGGGATGCATGGACTTATGGTGCTTCAATTGTCGTGATTTATGTAACACTGGGATTAGCAATTACTTTAATATTTGGTGCCAGTGCATTGAACGCTTTATCAACGAATGCCGTATTCAATATTCTTTTTTTCTTGATGCTGATTATTTTTGCTGCTTCTTTCTTTGGGGCATTTGAACTTACTTTGCCTTCTAAATGGAGTAATGCTGTGGATAGCAAAGCGGAAGCGACGAGTGGGCTGCTAAGTATTTTTCTGATGGCATTTACGTTATCTCTGGTGTCTTTCTCTTGTACAGGGCCTATTATTGGATTTTTGCTCGTACAGGTTTCTACAACTGGTAGTGTGATTGCTCCTGCTATTGGAATGTTAGGCTTTGCCATCGCTTTGGCTTTACCATTCACACTGTTTGCTCTTTTTCCTTCGTGGCTGAAATCAATGCCTAAGTCAGGAGGGTGGATGAATGTAATTAAAGTGACATTGGGCTTTCTGGAACTGGCTTTTGCTTTGAAATTTTTGTCGGTTGCGGACTTAGCCTATGGTTGGAGAATCTTGGATAGGGAAACCTTCCTTGCGTTATGGATTGTGATTTTCGGACTAATGGGGTTATATCTGTTGGAAAAGATCAAGTTTCCGCATGACGGTGATGAAAGTAGGGTAGGCGTAGCCCGCTTCTTTCTTGCACTTGTCTCTTTAGCGTTTGCTGTGTATATGATCCCCGGACTTTGGGGAGCACCTTTGAAAGCTGTCAGTGCATTTGCTCCTCCTGTGATGACACAGGACTTTAATTTATATTCGAATGAGGTCCACCCCAAATTCAAGGATTATGAAATAGGTATGGAGTATGCACGACAACAGGGAATGCCTGTGATGATCGATTTTACCGGATATGGTTGTGTGAATTGTCGTAAGATGGAGACGGCTGTATGGACAGATAGTAAAGTGGGTGGTATCATCAATGATGAGTATGTACTTATCTCTTTGTATGTGGATGATAAAACTCCATTGAATGAGCCTATAAATGTTGTGGAGAATGGAACGGAACGCACTTTACGAACAGTAGGCGATAAATGGAGCTATCTGCAACGTGTGAAGTTTGGAGCAAATGCACAGCCTTTTTATGTATTGCTGGATAATGATGGTAATCCGTTGAATAAGTCGTATGCATATAATGAAGATATTCCAAAATATATGGAGTTCCTGCAGGAAGGGCTGGAGCGATATGTGAAATGATGAATATTAGACATTCAGCTTGTATGTTATGGCTTATAGCTAAAGTTTGGAATGAGAAAAAGAATAATTCTTTTTGGGCATTTTCATAGAAATACATAGAATAGTGTTATCTTTGTAAAGTGACATCGGGTTTAATAGAGCAAATTGTATAATAATATTTGTATATGACATATAAGCAGCATGAGGGCGAAAATTTCTGCTGTGATGCTCTGAATTACATGATCTGAAAATGTGAATGTTGCCCTTGTCAAGATGGGCAGATTAAGATAAAGATCCCTCGTGGATCGGCTGCCTGTGAAGGTCGCTCTATTGTTTGTTTTGTTTGTGTTTTGGTGCACCTTTTTTCTGATAAAGAATAAGGTGCACTCTTTTTATAATTATGTATATGTAATATTAAATATATTTTTGAAGAAAAAAGGAGATGGGTGAAAAAGCTTCAATGTGGAATCTTTGGCACGGCTGTCACAAATTGAGTGAGGGCTGCTGCCATTGTTATGTGTATCGGACGGATGGTAAATATGGAAAAGACAGTTCGGTGGTGACAAAGACAGAAAAATTCGATTTACCCTTGCAGCGTAAAAAGAATGGTACGTATAAGATACCTTCGGGGAATTTGGTATATACCTGTTTTACTTCGGACTTTCTGATAGAAGATGCTGACGAATGGCGTGCCGAAGCGTGGGAGATGATGCGGATACGGCAGGATCTTCGTTTCCTCTTTATCACTAAGCGGATAGGCCGGTTGCAACAGTGTCTGCCTCCCGATTGGGGAGATGGCTATGACAATGTGACCATCTGCTGCACGATGGAGAACCAAGATAGAGTGGATTATCGTTTACCTATTTATAAAGAAATCTCTATTAAACATAAAATCATTATCTGCGAGCCGCTTCTTAGCCGGATTGATTTTAGAGGTGAGTTAGGGGATTGGGTGGAACAGGTGGTTGCCGGAGGGGAGTCGGGAAAGGAAGCCCGAATGTGTGACTACGAGTGGGTGCTGGATATCCGGCAGCAATGTATAGATGCGAATGTCGGTTTTTGGTTTAAGCAGACTGGGAGTTATTTGCTGAAAGAGGGACATGAATACAAAATTGCCCGACAGTTTCAACATTCGCAGGCGAGGAAGGCAGGATTGAATTATATGCCTGATAAACAAGAAATAAAAGGTTAGTTCAGATATTTTTTACTGAAAGCGAGGGTTGCTTGGCAATCTTCGCTTTTTTGTTTTATTGAGTACAAAATGCGGATAATCACGTCTTTTTATAAAGATATTGTGTAAATTTTAAATTATCCATATTAATGAAACAGATAAAACTGTTACTTCTTTTAGCTTCCGCCTCCGTTACGGGAGCACTTGCGCAAAGCAATGGATTGACGGATATGAGTCAGAGCCGTTTTGCGAAGATGGCGAATACCGGAATCAGTGCCGTACATTGGACAGATGGATTCTGGGGAGATCGCTTTCAGGTATTTAGCCGGACTTCCCTGCAAAGTATGTGGAACACTTGGAACGCGCCGGAGATCTCTCACGGTTTCCGTAATTTTGAGATTGCTGCCGGGGTATGCAAAGGAGAGCATTGGGGACCTCCATTTCATGACGGAGATATGTATAAATGGATGGAAGGTGTCGCTTCTGTCTATGCAGTTAATAAAGATCCGGAGTTGGACAAGTTAATGGATAACTTTATTACTTGTGTCGTAAAAGCCCAACGTGCAGACGGTTATATACATACGCCTGTTGTTATCGAAGAACTGAATAAAGGGATTGACTCTCATGCATTGGAGGATCAGCATAAACAAACGGTCATTGGAACGAAAGTAGGTGACGAGAATGAAAAAGGAGCTTTTGCCAATCGGCTGAACTTTGAGACATATAACTTGGGACACCTGATGATGGCGGGTATTGTGCATCGTCGTGCCACCGGAAAGACTACTCTTTTTGATGCTGCCGTAAAAGCAACGGATTTTCTTTGCCACTTTTACGAAACGGCTTCTGCCGAACTGGCTCGTAATGCCATTTGCCCTTCACATTATATGGGAGTGGTCGAAATGTATCGTGCCACAGGAAATCCCCGTTATCTGGAACTTTCGAAGAACCTGATTGATATTCGCGGTATGGTGGAAAACGGAACGGATGATAATCAGGATCGTATTCCTTTCCGCGATCAGTATCGTGCAATGGGGCATGCCGTACGTGCAAATTATCTGTATGCAGGAGTAGCGGATGTATATGCCGAGACAGGCGAACAACAATTGATGAAAAATCTGATTAGTATCTGGAATGATATTGTCACCCGGAAGATGTACGTGACCGGAGCTTGCGGTGCTCTTTATGATGGAACGTCACCGGACGGGACTTGCTATGAGCCGGATAGTATTCAGAAGGTACATCAGAGCTACGGACGTCCTTATCAGTTGCCGAATAGTACAGCGCACAATGAAACATGTGCCAATATCGGAAATATGCTTTTCAACTGGCGTATGCTGGAAGTGACAGGGGATGCGAAATATGCTGACCTTGTAGAGACTTGTCTTTATAATAGTGTATTGAGCGGTATCAGTCTGGACGGAAAGAAATATTTCTATACCAATCCGCTTCGTATCAGTGCCGATCTTCCTTACACGCTTCGCTGGCCGAAAGAACGGACGGAATATATCAGTTGTTTCTGCTGTCCTCCGAACACATTGCGTACGCTGTGCCAGGCACAAAACTATGCATATACATTGAGTCCGGAAGGGATTTATTGCAATCTGTATGGGGCAAATACATTGACAACGACTTGGAAAGAGAAGGGAGAAGTAGCTCTGACGCAGGAAACGGATTATCCCTGGGATGGAAATGTGCGCGTAACGTTGGATAAAGTTCCTCGTAAGGCGGGTACTTTCTCGCTCTTCTTACGTATTCCTGAATGGTGTGAAAAGGCTACGCTTAGGGTGAATGGACAGCCGCTGCAAACCAATGCAAAGGCAAATTCGTATGCGGAAGTAAATCGTACATGGAAGAAGGGGGATATAGTGGAGCTGATGATGGATATGCCTGTCCGTTTGCTCGAAGCTCATCCGTTAGCAGAGGAGATTCGTAATCAGGTGGTCGTGAAGCGCGGGCCGTTGGTTTACTGTCTGGAAAGTATGGATATTGCAAACGGGGAAAAGATTGATAACGTATTGATTCCCGCTGATATAAAACTAACTCCGAAGAAAATCACAATTGAAGGCAGTCCGATTGTTGCACTTGAAGGAATGGCACGTCTGGCATCTGCAACTTCGTGGGAAGGAGTGCTTTACCGGCCGGTTGTTCAGGCTGAAAAGACAGTAAATATCCGTTTGATTCCTTATTATGCCTGGGGAAACAGAGGAAAGGGAGAAATGACTGTATGGATGCCTCTTGCCAGATAGTCCGGATTGTTTAGTATACAGAAATGAAAAAAATCATGAAAAAGTTATTTGTAACGGCTATATGTATCTTGTGCAGTCACTGGCTATTGGCCGGTGAGATATGGATTTCTCCCAAGGGCAGTGATTTCAACGACGGAACTCGTCAATCTCCTAAAGCCACGCTGACTTCTGCCTTGCGACAAGCACGAGAATGGCGCAGGACAGAGGATAACCGTATTCAAGGTGGAATCACAATCTATATGGAAGGTGGAACCTATGCCTTCTATGAACCGTTTTTTATCCGTCCGGAAGATAGCGGAACCAAAGAATCGCCCACAATCATTCGTTCGGTAGGCGATGAAAAGGTGATATTGAGTGGAGGAATCAGCATAAATGGCTGGAAGAAACAAGGGAAAGTTTGGGTAGCAGATGTCCCGGCATTTAATGGACGTCCATTGGATTTCCGCCAGTTGTGGGTGAATGGAAAAAAGGCAGTTCGTGCCCGTGATGTGGAAGATTTCGAAAAGATGAATCGCATTTGCAGTGTGGATGAGAAGAATGAAATTCTTTATGTACCTGCGGTTTCCATTCGCAGACTTATTGATAATAAAGGGAATTTGAAAGCTAAATATGCCGAGATGGTATTACACCAGATGTGGTGTGTTGCCAATCTTCGGATTCGTTCAGTTGAAGTGCAGGGAGATAGTGCGGCAATACGTTTTCATCAACCGGAAAGCCGGATTCAGTTTGAGCATCCCTGGCCGCGTCCGATGGTGACGACAGACGGACATAATTCTGCTTTCTATCTGACAAATGCCCGTGAATTGCAGGATGTACCCGGAGAATGGTATCATGATATAGATGCCCGTAAGATATATTATTATCCACGGGAAGGAGAGAAGATGCAGGAGGCGGAAGTGATCGTGCCTGCCGTTGAGACATTAGTACGGGTGGAAGGAACTTTGGATCGTCCTGTGTGCCATATTCGTTTTGAGAAAATTACTTTTTCCTATACTACGTGGATGCGTCCGTCAGAAAAAGGACATGTACCTCTTCAGGCAGGTATGTATCTGACAGATGGTTACCGGATTGATCCGAAAATGCAACGGAACTACTTGAATCATCCGTTGGATAACCAAGGATGGTTGGGACGTCCCGCAGCTGCTGTTCGTGTGGTTGCTGCAAGGCAGATTGATTTCGAGCGTTGCCGGTTCGAGCATTTAGGCTCAACCGGATTGGATTATGAAGAAGCGGTGCAAGGCGGTGTTGTTCGTGGCTGTCTCTTCCGCGATATTGCCGGAAATGGTCTGTTAGTCGGCAGTTTTTCTCCGGCTGCCCATGAAACGCATTTGCCATACGATCCTGCTGATCGTCGGGAAGTATGCACACAGCAACAAATCAATAATTGCTATTTCACGGAAATAGGCAATGAAGATTGGGGATGCCTTGCCATTGCTGCGGGATATGTAGGGGACGTCAATATCGAACATAATGAAATCAGTGAAGTGCCTTATAGTGGCATCAGCCTTGGTTGGGGATGGACGCAAACTGTGAATTGTATGCGTAATAACAGAGTACATGCCAATCTGATTCATCATTATGCGAAACACATGTATGATGTGGCAGGTATTTACACACTCGGTTCGCAGCCGAAAAGTTATGTAACGGAGAATTGCGTGCATAGTATTTATAAGCCGGGGTATGTGCACGATCCTAATCACTGGTTCTATCTTTATACGGATGAAGGTTCTTCCTTTATTACTGTACGTGATAATTGGACAGAAGGAGAGAAGTATCTGCAAAATGCCAATGGTCCGGGAAATGTATGGGAGAACAATGGCCCGAAGGTGGATAATGATGTTCGTGAACGTGCGGGACTGGAAGCAGGATATAAGGATTTACTAAATATCCAGTAGGTATTGACAAGTCATTTAACTGTAATACGTGATTCGTTCCACAGATATGGAACTAAACGTCAACCACTGTGGGACGAATTATTTCTTACGATTCAGTTTGTTAGTAATAGAAAGAGAAATGAAAAAGAAATATATGATATTGCTTAGTGCCTTGTCTTTGGCAAGCAGCGCATTTGCCCAGACCTGGATATGGTATCCGGGAGACTACGAAATCTGGCTGGGAAATCAAATGAATAACCGTCGTACGGAACGAGGTGCATTTTTCCCTCCTTTTTGGAAAACGGACAGTCATTATGTTGTCGTAGAATTCAGCAAGCAACTGAATCTTTCCGAGCCGGAAGAAATTTTTATTGCTGCCGAAGGAAAGTACAACGTCAAACTGGATGGAAAGCTCCAGTTCGGTATGCCGGAAACCATGTTGCTTCCGGCCGGAAAACATAATCTGAACATTAAAGTCTGGAATCAGGCAACTCCTCCCACTATTTATGTGAAGGGAAAAACAGTGAATTCAGACTCTTCCTGGCGTGTGACTTACGAAGATAAAGAATGGATTGACGAGAGCGGAAAAGCCAGTGACACATCTGCCACTATCTATATGGATGCCGGATGCTGGAACTTTGACGGAGCTACCCAACGTCCTTCCCAATTCAGTCTGACGCGTGAACCGCAGCAACCTGTTACGAAGACAGAACAGTCCGAAGGAGGTATCCTTTATGATTTTGGAAAAGAAACATTCGGGTTTATCACATTGAAGAATCTTTCCGGAAAAGGAAAAATAGAAATTTATTATGGTGAAAGCCCGGAAGAAGCAAAAGATAAAGCATATTGCGAAACATTGGACAAACTCTTGCTCGAACCGGGACAAGTGACCGACCTCGCCATCCGCAGCACTTCTTCCTTGAGTAATTCTGAAAACGAATATACATTGGAGAACAGTAAAGCCTTCCGCTATGTCTATGTAACTCACGAGCTGGGTGTACAGATTGGAGAAGTCTCCATGCAATATGAATATCTTCCTGAAGAATACCGTGGAAATTTCCGTTGCAATGATGAAGAACTGAATCGTATTTGGGAAGTTGGTGCATACACCATGCATCTCACTACCCGCGAATTTTTCATTGACGGTATCAAACGTGACCGTTGGGTATGGAGTGGCGATGCCATCCAAAGTTATTTGATGAATTATTATCTTTTCTTTGATAACGAATCCGTCAAACGTACAATCTGGTTACTTCGTGGCAAAGACCCTGTGACCAGCCACAGTAATACAATCATGGATTATACTTTCTACTGGTTCCTTAGCGTATATGACTATTATATGTATAGTGGCGACCGCCATTTTGTCAACCAACTGTATCCACGTATGCAAACAATGATGGATTATGTGTTGGGACGTACCAATAAGAATGGCATGGTAGAAGGCATGACCGGCGACTGGGTATTTGTGGACTGGGCAGACGGCTATCTGGATAAGAAAGGTGAACTCTCTTTTGAACAAATTTTGTTTTGCAGGAGTCTGGAAACAATGGCTTTGTGTGCGGAATTAGTTGGAGATGCCAATGGCAAACAGAAATACGAGAAACTGGCTGCTGCTTTGAAAGCAAAGTTAGAACCTGCCTTCTGGAATAACGAGAAACAGGCATTTGTACATAACTGCGTCAACGGTCAGCAAAGTGATGCAGTGACCCGCTATGCAAATATGTTTTCTGTATTCTTTCAATATTTGAATGCAGACAAGCAGCAAGCCATCAAGAACTCTGTTCTTCTGAATGACAGTATTCTGAAAATAACAACTCCCTATATGCGTTTTTACGAACTGGAAGCCCTTTGTGCTCTTGGCGAACAAGATGCTGTAATGAAAGAAATGAAAGCCTATTGGGGAGGAATGTTAAAGGAAGGTGCTACCTCCTTCTGGGAAAAATATAACCCGGAAGAAACCGGAACGCAACATCTTGCCATGTATGGCCGTCCTTATGGAAAGAGTTTGTGCCATGCCTGGGGAGCGAGTCCTATCTACCTGTTGGGCAAATATTATCTGGGAGTGAAACCTGTAAAAGAAGGATATAAAGAGTTTGCTATTGCTCCTGTATTGGGAGGATTGAAATGGATGGAAGGCACTGTACCCACACCGAATGGCAATATCCATGTCTATATGAACAGCAAAACGATGAAAGTGAAAGCAACAGAAGGGAAAGGCTATCTGACCATCAAAAGCCGTCGTCCACCTAAAGCAAATATCGGAACACCGGAGAAAGTGTCGGAAGGAGTATGGCGCCTCTGGATCGATTCACCCGAAGAAAGAATTGTTACCTATCATTTATAATTCATTTGTTAATTAGTTAGTGGAGTAGTCCTTGATTAACGATCCTCTTTTATAGTGGAGATTGTTAATCAGGGACTTTTTTTATAGGAATATGCATTGCCTTTTCTAAATTTTACTACTTTTGTTTTGTGAAAGACACATAATTGTAATATGTCTTTTGTTCTTTTGGAAAAACGATTAAACAAAGTCCAAGGAATGTTAGATAAATCAGCTCAATACACTAATACGGATGACGAGAAGCTCTTTTCCTTCATAGAAAAAGGAGATAAAGGAGCTTTTACACAGGCTTATGACAGATATCATAAGCTGCTATATGTATTAGCTTACCGTTATTTAATGAATGCAGACATGGCAGAAGATGTAGTGCAACATGTCTTTGCCCGTTTATGGGAATTTAGGTCGGAACTACATGTAGGAATCAGCCTTAAGAACTATCTGTTCACTATGACGAAAAATCATGTCTTAAATCTGATTCGTAATGAGAATAGTGCAATCAGCAAGAACTATGAGATAGCCCAATCGACGCCTGTCTACGAAGATAATCTGATAGAAAATCTGGAGAAGAAAGAATTGATGGCCTCTTTTTATAAAGCGGTAGATATGCTTCCACCGCAGAAACGCAGTATTTGTTTGATGAAAGTGAAAGAGGAACTAACGAATCAGGAAATAGCCGAACGGATGAATCTGTCTGTTAATACAGTCAAAACGCATTATACGGAAGCATTGAAAATGCTACGTATTCATTTAAGTAAAATGCTAATAATTGTTACTTTTGTCACACTAATGACATATTTAAGTGTCCACTATTTAAGATAAAAAGAGAATGAATCGACCCACTGATAAACAAATAGAAGAAGTGCTTGCCGGAGTTGCTACACCGGAGGATGCAAAATTTGTGGCGGAATGGTTTGCCACAGAAGAAGGGAACACTTACCTGGATGCTGTGATGACTCGGGAGGCAGAATATTTAAAAGCCGAAACGGCAGAAATATATGTGGACCATACTATACCTTCAGAAAAGATGTACCATCAGATCCAAAAGAACATATCACGCAAACAGATCAAACGTATCTGCTTCCGTGTGGCTGCAATCTTGATTCCCGTTATTTTCCTGATAGGTCTTTATTTACAGATCAATTCCCGGGTGGATTTATTCGGCACTACGGAGTATGAGGAAATTCGTGTTGCCAAAGGAGAGCGGATACAGATGATGTTTCAAGACGGGACACGAGTTTATATCAATTCGGATTCCTGGTTGAAGTATCCTAAAAAGTTCGGATTGAGTAAGCGGGAAGTTTTCCTGGTGGGAGAAGCCTATTTCGTGGTAGCCAAGAATAAAAAACGTCCGTTTATCGTTAATCTGAACGGACCTTCCGTTCATGTACTAGGTACTTCTTTTGATGTACAAGCCTACCCGGAAAATAAAGATATTGTGATCTGTCTGGATGAAGGACATGTAAACCTGACTCTTTCCTCTGCAAAAGAATACCCGTTACTGCCGGGCGAGAAACTGATATATAATAAAGAAAGTGACCAGTGCCGGATAATCAAGAACGATCATTCAAAGCAAGTTTCAATGTGGAAAGACAATGTGATTTCTTTTAAAGATACTCCTCTGGCAGAAGTGGTCAAGGTTCTGAACCGCTGGTATAATGTAAACTTTAAGATAGAGGATGAGCAGGCATCGAAATATGTATATACGTTGACCTCGGATAACACGATACTGGAGAAGGTGCTTCAGGATTTGGAAAAAATTGCACCGGTAAAATTTGAATATGATGAAGTCCGGAAAGAAGTGACAGTCCGAATGAAACAGGACGGAAAGAAGTAAAATATACTGGATAGGATAATAGAATGAGGACAGGCTGTGTATATACGCAGCCTTTACTGTTTTAGAATAAGAATGTTATGAAATAAATTAGGCTTATGCAAAAAAACTCTTTTTTCTCTCACCCGCTTTTTTGACTTGTGTGTCTACTAAGCATAAATGAGATTTTAAATCTAAGTTTAACTTTAATCAAAGCAAGTAGTATGAAACACAAAGTTCTGCTCGTATTGTTGCTGGGGATAATCATAAGCGTGTCCGCTTCTGCCCAAAAGGTGACAATGAATCTTAAACAAGTAAAGCTGGAGAAAGTATTCTCTGCTATTACACAGCAAACTGGTCTTACGGTGGCTTATAGCCGTACGATCGTCAATCCGGATCGAATAGTGACGGTAGAAGCAAAGAATCAGGAATTATCTAAAGTACTGAATGATTTGTTTCTCGGTACTAACGTGAACTATGAGATCGGAAAAACAAAAATTTATTTGAAGGAGAAAGTTACGGATTCTGAACAACAGACCAGTAATACGAACAAAAGAAATATATCCGGCCGGGTGGTCGATGAGAAAGGAGAGCCGATTATTGGCGCCAGTGTGATGGTGCAAGGCAGTTCTTTGGGTACAATAACGAATGTAGACGGACGTTATACTTTGGCTAATGTTCCCGAAAACAGTACGATTACAGTATCATACATCGGATATATTACGGTTAATTACGCTGCTACCAGCAGAAATCTATCCCAAGTAGTTCTCCGCGAAGATAGTAAGACACTGGAAGAAGTGGTAGTGGTGGGATATGGTACGCAAAAGAAAGTAAACCTGACTGGTGCTGTTGCTATCGTTTCGGGTGATGAACTGACGACCCGTTCTGCTGCCAACTTATCACAGCTTCTGCAAGGTTCCGTACCGAATATGAACGTAAACTTTAGTTCGGGACGTCCCGGACAAGGGGGAAGCTTCAATATCCGTGGAGTCAACTCCATTAGTGCGGACGCGGCACCTCTGACTATCATTGATGGGATTGAGGGAGATATAAATAAGGTAAACCCCAATGACGTAGAATCCATCAGTGTTTTAAAGGATGCTTCGGCTGCTGCCGTATATGGTGCCCGTGCTGCTTATGGAGTTATTTTGGTTACAACCAAGAATGGAAAGGTCGGCAAGACCAATGTCAGCTACAACGGTCGTTTTAGTTTTGGTGAAACGACAACTTCTACGGATTTTGAGACGCGTGGTTATTATTCGGCCGGTATCAATGATATGTTCTACAAAACATATCAGGGCGTCCCTTATACACATTATACCCAAGAAGATTACCATGAATTATGGATTCGCCGTAATGATAAAGTGGAAGATCCTTCCCGACCATGGGTGGTAGAAAAAAACGGAGAGTATAAATATTATGGCAACTTTGACTGGTATAATTGTTTGTTTGATAATACCCGCCCCACTTGGGAACATAACTTGACGGTTTCAGGAGGAACCGAAAAAGTGAAGTATATGCTATCAGGCAACTACTATAATCAGAAAGGAATTATCAGAATAGATCCGGACCGTTTTAAGAAATATACGTTCCGTTCAAAGATCATTGCCAATATTACTTCCTGGTTTGAATTAAGTAACAATACTTCTTATTATCATTCTGAATATACTTATCCGGGGCTATCGGGAGTAAATGACGTTTTCACCAGAGCCGGGCGGCATGCTTTGGCAAGTATTGTGCCGATGCATCCGGATGGAACCCTGGTTTATAGAACAGGTCTGACAGATACAGGAGAAGTGGCAGATGGTGTTAGTGCCGTATTATTGAATGGCGGCCACCATAACCAGGATCGTGAATATGAGTTTGTAACTACGTTCGAAGCCGTATTGAAACCCATCAAGCATTTTGAGGTTCGTGCAAATTACAGCTGGGCACATTACAACCAGCAGAATTTGAATCGTTCCGTAGATGTATTATACTCCAGAAATCCGGGAGAAACAATCACAATGGATAACGGACGTACCAGAGGCAATTATTTGTCGGAAATACAAAACAACCAGATACGCCAAACTTTCAACTTATACGGAACGTATGACAATACCTTCGCAAATGCACATTCGGTAAAGGTCATTGTGGGAGGTAACTATGATTGTAATTATTTCAAGAAACTGGGAATGAAACGTAACGGGTTACTCTCTGAATCTCTCGATGATTTTAACCTGGCAAAAGGTGATGATATATCCATAACCGGAGGACAAGAGGAATATGCGATTCTTGGCTTTTTCTATCGTTTGAATTATGGATATAAAGACCGCTATCTATTTGAAGCCAGCGGACGTTATGATGGTAGTTCCCGTTTTCGTCGAGGACATCGTTTCGGTTTCTTCCCGTCATTCTCTGCCGGATGGCGTGTCAGTGAAGAAGCCTTCTTTACACAAGCCAAAAACTATGTAAGTAATCTGAAACTAAGACTGTCTTACGGATCATTGGGAAATCAGAAAACAGTAGGCTATTATGACTATCTGCAACTGATTAATACCGGAGCGGTAATGAACTATGCTTTCGGAGATACTACGAAAGGCGATTATGCCTATGAGTCAGCTCCGAACTCTACCGATTTGACCTGGGAAACTGTAATCACAAAAAATATAGGTTTGGACTTGGGTTTTCTTAATAATCGTTTGAATGTATCTTTTGATGCATATATTCGTGATACCAAAGATATGTTGATGGCAGGAAAGACTTTGCCTGGCGTATATGGTGCCTCTTCTCCCAGAATGAATGTGGCAGACTTGCGTACGAAAGGGTGGGAAGCATCTATTACTTGGGGAGATAGTTTTACTTTGGCAAGCAAGCCTTTCAACTACCGGGTAATGGCTGGTATCGGAGATAACACCTCCAAAGTGACAAAATATGATAATCCCAACCGGACGCTGACCGATCCTTACGAAGGACAGCAGTTAGGCGAAATATGGGGATACGTAGTAGACGGTTATTTTAAAACGGATGAAGAAGCAAGGAATTATAAAGTAGACCAATCGTTCGTTAACCAAATGATTAATGCAAGCGCTTTGGATAATGGACTTCATGCCGGTGACCTCAAATTTGTCGATTTGGATGGTAACAACAAGATTGAGCAGACAACATCGGCTAATGACCGGAAAGACATGAAAGTGATCGGTAACTCATTGCCGCGCTATAATTATAATTTCGGAATCTCTGCAGATTGGTATGGAATTGATTTTTCAGTTCTTTTTCAGGGCATTGGCAAACAAAATTGGTATCCTGGTGCTGAAACGTCCATGTTTTGGGGACCTTATTCCCGACCATACGCTAGTTTTATTCCTTCCGACTTTATGAGCCAGGTATGGAGTGAAGAAAATACAGATGCTTATTTCCCACGTCCCAGAGGATATGTGGCTCTCGGAAGTAATCGTGAATTAGCAGTGGTTAATACTAAGTATTTGCAGAACCTCGCTTATTGTCGGTTGAAGAATCTTTCTATTGGTTACACATTGCCGGATAAATGGCTTTCTAAAATAGGTTTCGAGAAACTCCGTGTTTAATTTAGTGGTGAGAACTTGCTGACATTCACTAAGCTACATTCCGATTATATTGATCCGGAACAAGCATCGGCAAGTAACAGCTGGAAAACAAGTAAAAGTGACGCAAATATTTATCCCTGGGCAAAGACATACTCTTTTGGTGTAGATATAACATTCTGATAATAACGAATATAAAGGAATATAGTATGAAAATAATGAAATATACATTGTGGGCGACTGTTGGTCTGTCGTTGTTATTTGCTTCTTGTGAAAGCATATTGGATATAAATCCGAAAGATCGCTTGACGACTAAGGATTATTTTACGAATGAAGAGCAATTACGATTATACAGTAATCAATTCTATTCGAATAACTTCCCGGGTGATGGCGATATTTACAAGGATAATGCTGATGTGTTGATCGTATCACCTTTGGACGATGAAGTGAGCGGACAACGTGTCATTCCGGAAACGGGTGGAGGATGGAGTTGGAGTGCACTGCGATCAATTAATTTTTTATTGGATAATCTGGGAAACTGTAAAGATCAGAAAGTGCGCGATAAATATGAAGCCCTGGCACGCTTCTTCCGTGCTTATTTCTATTTTGAAAAGGTGAAACGTTTTGGAGATGTACCTTGGTACGATAAAGTACTCGGCTCGGATGATGCTGATTTATACAAAGCCAGGGATTCACGAGAATTTGTGATGGGAAAGATAATGGAAGATCTTAATTTTGCCATAGAGGTTTTTAAAGAAACCAACCGGACAAAAGAACTTTATCGTGTAACCTGGTGGACTGCCCAGGCATTAAAGTCACGTGTAGGATTATTTGAAGGTACTTATCGTAAATATCATGGATTGGGTGATTATGAGAAATACTTGAATGACTGTGTAAGTGCCTCTAATGAAATTATGACTGCTTCCGGAGGATATTCATTGTATCAATCCGGCTCACAGTCCTATCGTAATCTCTTTAAATCCGAGAATGCGATTGATGCGGAAATCATATTGGCAAGGGATTATAATAATGATTTGAGTTTGGTTCATAAAGTACAGGCTTTTGAGAATTCTCCGACATTAGGCCGCCCCGGACTTTCGAAAAAACTGGTCAATTATTATTTAATGAAGAACGGCAACCGTTTCACCGACCAGCCCAATTATGCAACAATGGAATTCAAGGATGAAATAGTCAATCGTGATCCGCGTTTAGCGCAAACAATCCGTACTTCAAATATAAATATGAATGTCACGATGACCGGATACCACTTGCTGAAATATGCAAATGATAATATGAGCTATACAGGTGATTCAAGCAATGACCTTCCTCTGTTCAGATTGGCAGAAGTTTATTTGAACTATGCCGAAGCAAAGGCAGAATTAGGCACACTGACGCAAACTGATATCGACAATACGGTAAACAAATTGCGGACACGTGCAGGAGTTACGGGAAAACTGAATATGAACGCAGCAAACCTTTCTCCGGACCCTTATATGTGTGCTCTGGAAACCGGTTATGTGAATATCACAGGAGATAATAAAGGGGTGATTCTGGAAATCCGCCGGGAACGTGCGATAGAGTTGGTCATGGAAGGCTTCCGTTATTATGATTTGATGCGCTGGAAAGAGGGGCAATGTATGGCCCAATCCTTTAAAGGATTTTATCTTCCTGCTACAGCTATCAATAAAGCGTATGATATTGATGGAGACGGAACAAATGATGTCTGTTTCTACACCACATCTTCGCAACCCAATGTTGGAAGTGTGACGTATGTAAAATTGGCTTCCGATGGAAGCGGCACCTCATTGTCAGAAGGTAATTATGGCAATTTATTGTGTTACAGTTGGATCGACCGTACCTGGAATGAGAACCGTGATTATCTATATCCGATACCAAGACAGGAAATAACCTTATCTAATGGTGTCGTAACCCAGAATCCGGGATGGAATGAATAACAAGTATAAAAGATATAAATAATAGATTTATGAAAAAGATAGTAATATACACATTGATTACCTTCATATTCTCTGTTTTCGCCAGCAGTTGTGAAGATAATAAAGACAATTCATTGTACTATCCTGATTTCACGTGGGATACAGGAGATGGCGAGGAAGACGAAGACCCCGTGACTGAAACGTCCATGCGTGTAGCAACTTATAACTTACAGGTGGAGACTGGTACAGGATGGACTAACCGACGGGAACGTGTGGCACAATTAATCAAAGACTACGATTTTGAGATTTGTGGATTCGAAGAAGCCAGTTGGGAACAACGTTCCTACTTAGGAACTCAACTTGCGAGTGATTATCAGATTCTCGCTTATGGTCGTGACACTGGAAATGACGATAATAAGGCAGGAGAGATGAGTGGCATTTTATATAAGAAGAGCCGCTACACATTACTGGATGCCGGACGTTTCTGGTTTTCCGAAACTCCGGAAATTCCTTCCAACGGATGGGATGAAACAAATTTCAAACGTTTCTGTGTATGGGGAAAATTCAAGGATAGCAAGACTCAAAAAGAATTTTATCTTTTTGAAACTCACATGCCTTTGGCTGATAATGCCAGAAAACATGCATGTCAAATGCTGGTGGATGCAGTTTCCGATAAAGCAAAAGACAATACTCCCGCATTTTGTACCGGCGACTTTAATGCTACCCCGGATGCTCCTGAAATAGCTACTACGATTTGTCAAAGTGGTATATTAAAAGATGCATATCGGGAAGCGGCCGTTCAGCATGGAGCTCTCTTTACATTTCCTTCTAAAAAGACTTGTCCTGGTAAGATGCCAACCATGCTTTTTCCCGGAGAGATAAGTCCCGGACAGTTAGGCCCGATCAACATGGCACCTTTTTGTTCGGCAAACTGATGCGCCTTAATCACGTCCAGTGTGGGGATTCCTTCTGCAATGCAGACTATGATACGGATGCCTGCGTCCGCTGCCTCCATGATAGCATCTGCCGCAAAACGTGCCGGAACGAAAATGATGGAGGTATTAGCCTTTGTCTGCTCGACAGCGTCATACATGGTGTTGAATACGGGGATTCCGTCCACATCTGTTCCTCCTTTGCCCGGAGAAGTACCCCCGACCACTTTGGTTCCATATTCTTTCATCTTTTTGGCATGGAAAAGCCCGTCTCTGCCAGTGATTCCTTGCACAATCAAACGGGTGGATTTATCTATTAGTATGCTCATAATTGCTTTATTTTTTAGTGATTTGGTACGTATTATGCTTTCAGAGCCATAAGAGCAGCCTCTTTCATCGTTGTGGCTATTTGGAAACGGCTGTAATTCCGTAACAGTTCCCGTCCGATATGTTCATTGGTGCCTGTAAGCCGGACGATGACGGGGACATTGCTGTTTATCTGCTCGAATGCCTGAAGAAGTCCCATTGCCACATCATCGCAACGAGTGATCCCACCGAAAATATTAATCAGAACCACTTTTACTTTCTCATCCTGCAATAAGAGTTTCATAGCTTCAATAACCTTGACAGGATTGGAGCTGCCCCCGATGTCGAGAAAATTAGCAGGCTGACCGCCGTAAAGTTTAATCATGTCCATAGTAGCCATGGCAAGTCCGGCGCCATTTACCATACAACCGATATTGCCGTCCATGTGAACATAACTGAATCCTTTATCTTTGGCATCTGCTTCCACTTTTTCTTCTTCCGTCGGATCAAACAAAGCATGAATCTCCGGATGCCGATAGAGCGCATTGTCATCGAAAACGATCTTTGCGTCAATAGCCATTAACGTACCTTTCTTTGTAAGTGCCAGCGGATTTACTTCCACTAACGACGCGTCATTCTCCACAAAGATTTTATAAAGTTCCTGAAGGATGGCAGCCATTTTACCTGCCTGTTCCATTTGGGGGAAGAGAGTGAAAGCAAAACGCCTTGCCAGATAGTCGGGGAGGCCAATGAATGGATTGATTGAATATCGGATGATTTTCTCCGGTGTCTGACGGGCTACCTCTTCAATATCCATACCACCGGATGCACTCATCATCAGAACGACAGAACGTGTATTCCGGTCGATGGTATAACTGACGTAATATTCTGCAGCAATATCAACCGCTTCGCTGACCAGAACTTGATTGACTGGAAGACCTTTAATGCTCATTCCGAGAATGTTCTTGGCTTCCTGATAAGCATCTTCCGTATTGTTTACCAGTTTTACTCCTCCGGCTTTTCCCCGGCCTCCGGTTAATACTTGTGCTTTTATAACCACTCTGTCTGTTCCCATCCTCCGGTATGCAGCCAGGACGCCTGCGGCAGTACGGCATAAAGTGTGCCTCTCGACAGGTATTCCGTACTTGGAGAAAATCTCTTTCGCTTGATATTCATGTATTTTCATGGCTCATAAATTTGAGTAAATGATTCCTATAATAAAAACAAAAGAAAGATTCGGAAAGTTTGCCGGAAAAGAAAAGTATCAGGGTGTTTTACAACATGTTCGTTTGTATTCCATTTATGGTTTTCATATAAAAAAAAGCGTGTTGGAACTATTACCAACACGCTCTATATCATTTAAAGATGAAGTCTGTCTTACGGATATTTATGCAATACCGTGAGCATTGACAGTACCGTCAATCTTTTTAATCAATCCTTGAAGTACGGCACCCGGGCCACATTCTGTAAAATCAGTAGCACCGTCAGCAACCATATTCTTTACTGATTGTGTCCAACGTACGGAAGCAGTCAATTGGGCAACCAGATTCTTTTTGATTTCTGCAGGGTCAGTGTGAGGAAGCGCATCCACATTCTGATATACCGGACATTTAGGAGTATGTATTTCGGTAGCTTTAATAGCAGCTTCCAGTTCTATTTTAGCAGGATCCATTAATGGAGAATGGAAAGCACCACCCACTTTCAGCGGAAGAGCACGTTTGGCTCCGGCAGCTTTCATCAGTTCGCAAGCTTTCTCGATTCCCGGTACAGATCCGGAAATTACAATCTGTCCCGGACAGTTGTAGTTAGCCGGTACACAAACTTCGCCTTCGGCGGCAACAGCCGCACAGATTTCTTCTACTTTCTCATCAGGCAGAGCGATAATGGCAGCCATTGTAGAAGGAGTAGCTTCACAAGCCTTCTGCATTGCCATGGCACGTGCATAAACCAGTTTCAAACCGTCCTCAAAAGAAAGAGCACCGGCAGCAACCAATGCAGAAAACTCACCAAGTGAGTGGCCGGCAGTCATTTCCGGTTTGAAGTCGTCGCCCATGCAAAGAGCAGAAATAACAGAGTGAAGGAAAACGGCAGGTTGAGTAACCTTTGTCTGACGAAGATCTTCGTCTGTGCCGTCGAACATGATATCTGTAATGCGATATCCGAGGATATCATTTGCTTTTTCAAACAATTCTTTTGCTAAAGCTGAAGTTTCATACAGGTCTTTGCCCATACCTACGAACTGAGCACCTTGACCGGGGAATACAAATGCTTTCATATTTTTGTTTTTTAATTTAATTTGCGGGTGCAAAGTTATATATTTTTGCAATATGATAGCACAGAATTGACAAAATTGTGCAATAGAGAAGTGTTTTTCGGTTTATTCCTCTTCTTTATCTTCCCATATACTGGCTTTTTCCGGTCTCCAGAAATGACACAACGGGCCGTTGCCATGACCGACAATTATTTCTTTTCCGGCATCAATGGCCCTGCTGACATATGTTTTGGCTTTGCCTACTGCCTGATCCATTGGAAGTCCTGATGCCAGATAGGTGGCGATTGAAGAAGAGAGAGTACATCCGGTACCATGTAAATTCCGGCTTTCTATTTTTCTCTCCTTATATATATAGGTGTTTCCGCCCGCAAACAATACATCCTGCATTTCGTTTCCCTGCAAGTGTCCTCCTTTCACCAATACTGCAGTATGATACATCGTGGAGAGCGTCCGG
>OGMJ01000584.1_pt1 | contig 20882 bp, 19 predicted proteins | sample 1573181 | NCBI WGS metagenome assembly OGMJ01 (sample SAMEA2582004, study PRJEB24529) | metagenome | biome: Human gut stool | place: China | collected 2011
TAAGAGCCGCAAGACCGCCATCCTCGGCGCGGTAGCGGGTGCCGCCGCCATGGCCCTGTTCAGCGTACCCTCCAACTACTTCATCACCTACCCGGCCTATGTGGAGTTCTACCATATGCCGCTGGAGGCCATCCTCGGCATGTATCAGGCCATCCTGCCCTCTGCCGACAGCCTCATGAAGTGCCTCGTCATCTTCAATCTGCCCTTCACGCTGGTCAAGGGTCTGCTGGACGCTGTGCTCTGCATGGTCATCTATAAGCCCCTGTCTCCCATCCTGCATGGCCGGAAGTAATTTGAATAAACGAAATGGGCATGTGCCGCCGGCACATGCCCATTTTGTTTATTGTAACGCTCCTTTATCGAGCCACTTGCCCCTTGCAAGCCGAATGAGGAACAGCGCGCCCCGGATGCAGAGCTCGATGCACATGGCGGCCCAGACGCCCACGAGGCCCAGCCGGGGAGCCAGCAGGAAGGCGAGGGTGAGCCGGACGCCCCACATGCTGAACAGGTTCAGCACAAAGCAGCCTGTGCTGTCGCCTGCGCCCTGCATCGCGCCGCTTGCTACGATGCTGGCTCCGAACATCGGCTCTGCAAAAGCCTCGATGCGCAGCACCCGCGCACCCAGCGCGATGACGGCGGCATCTGCCGTGAAGATGCCCATAAGGGCCGGGGCGAAGAGCCAGAGCCCCACGCCGGACAGCGCCATGATGCCCATGCCCATCATGGTGCAGAGCCAGGCGAACCGCTTCGCCATGTCCCGGCGGTGGGCGCCGACGGCCTGCCCGATGAGGGCGATGGAGGCGTCCTGAATGCCGTAGCCTGCCATGTAGCAGAGGCCCTCGGCGCTGACGCCGAGGCTGTTGGCCGCGATGGCCACCGTGCCGAGGCCCGAGACGATACGGACGAGCAGCACCTGTGCCGACGAGAGGGCCGCACGCTCAGCGGCCAGCGGTGTACCCACCCGCCAGAGGTTGCGCAGACAGGCGGAGGTGATGCGCCAGCTGCCGGGCTTTCGGATGCAAAGCGGGCCGTCCCGCAGCAGCAGGACGCCCAGCGCCAGCAGACCGCCGATGGTCGTGGAAAGCGCTGTGCCAAGTGCCGCACCCGGGACTTCGAGGCCGGCACCCCAGACTGTGACGCTCTGGCCGAAGAGCTGGATCTGCCGGGTGGGGTTGATGAGGAAGAAGTTGAACACCACATCCAGCGCGCAGACCAGCACGCTGATGAGGCTGGGGGTCAGGGCGTCGCCGGTGGCCCGGAGCATGGCTGCGTACATTCCCATGGCCATCGTGAAGGGAAGGGCCGCCGACCAGATGGCAAAGTAGGCGCTGGAACTGGCCTGAAGCGAGATGTCCGCCCCCAGCCACCCGGGCAGGAAACGGCTGATGCCGACGCCGAAAGCCGCAGCGCCCAGACCCAGGATGAGGTTGAAGAGCATGGACTGCCGCAGCACACCCCGGGCGTCCTGCTGGCGGTCAGCCCCGAGGTACTGGGCGATCTGGATCGAAAACGCGGTGTACAGTCCCACAAGGATGCCGTGGAGCAGCCAGGTGCTCGAGCTGACGATGCCGATGGCGGCGGTGGCCTCTGCGCCGATGTGGCCCACCATGGCGGCGTCGATGTACTCCATCGCCGTGACCACCAGCTGCTCCAGAATGGAAGGGATGCTCAGCGCCAGCGCGATGCGGGCCGTGTCGGACAGCGGGATGTCCTCGCCCTGCCGCATCCGGGCCGAGAGCTGCTCCAAAGAAAGTGTCATGTCGTCTCCTGTTTTCTGTGTTGATAAGCGGTCTTACTATTATAGGCACGGGGAGAAAAATTGTCAAACTGGGCGATTGATTTTTTGGCTCTGGCGTGATACACTCTCGGAGTAAGAAGAATATCATTGAAAGAGGTTCAAAATATGCTGCAGCTTATTTCAGCTACCGGCCAGCAGACCGTGGACGCGCTGGCGTTCCTGCTGGCGTTTGCCCTGACCGCCCTGATGGACTCGGTCTTCCACGACAAGCTCCCCCACGACCATGGCCGTGCCTTCGCCGTCAACGGCGAGCTCTCCAAGGGCAAGGCCCGGGGCTCCGGACTCATCTTCGTGCTCTGCATCGCGCTGGTGACGCTGGCGGTGGTGCCTTTTAAGGTAGAGTACCTTATTTATACCGTTCTGCTCATCGCCTCCATGCTGTCGGGCTACTTTGACGACGCCTCCGAGACGGCGTGGAACGAGTACAAGAAGGGCCTCATCGACTTCGTCATTGCCGTGGTGGCAGGTGTTACCTACCTGAACTTCAACGGCACGAGCGTCAACTTCCTGAGCACTACTTTCACCATTGCCTATCCGCTCTACCTGCTGCTCATCGTCATCCTCATCTGGGCCAGCATCAACGTGGTCAACTGCACCGACGGCGTGGACGGCCTGTCCGCCAGCCTCGCGGTGGTGAGCATCGGCACCTTCCTGCTGGCTTACGGCGAGGAGCTGGGGGGCTACTCCACCGCTGCCATCGTCTTTATCGGCGCACTGCTGGCCTACCTGTGGTCCAACGCAAAGCCTTCCAGCCTCCTGATGGGCGACGCCGGCAGCCGCGCCATGGGCTTCTTCCTCGCCATCCTGGCCCTCAAGAGCGTCCACCCGTTCGCCTTCCTGCTGGCGGCGCTGGTGTTCATCGTGGACGGCAGCCTCGGCATCCTGAAAATCAGCTTCAAGCGCTTCCTCCACATCAGCATCCTCAAGAACACCCTCACCCCGCTGCACGACCATGTGCGCAAGCGCATGGGCTGGAGCGACGAGCAGGTGGTGGCCCGCTGGCTCATCCTGCAGGCCGTCGCATCGGCGCTGCTCCTGCTGATGACCCGCTGATTTACGGATTTTAAGTACGATGTTTGTGCAGCTTTCCAAAATGCAGATTGACCCGCTCTGATTTTTGTTGCACTTTATGGATTGAAAGTCAAGCGGAAAAAGGCTATACTTTAACCAACGAAAGCAAAGGCGCTTAAGTGGATGGATTCACTTTGCGCCTTTTTTGTTTTTTCGTTTTTGTGTGCGGTTCGGGAAAGCCGCACAGGATGCGCTGTCCGCGGCGCTGGAGCACGGACGACAGAACAGGATAGGGAAAGGCGGGGATCACAGTGATCAAACTCGAACACGTTGACAAGTACTTCGGAGACCTGCACGTCCTCAAAGACGTGAACCTCGAGGTCGCCGAGGGCGAAAAGCTGGTCATTATCGGACCGTCCGGCAGCGGCAAATCTACCACCGTCCGCTGCATGAACTTTCTGGAAGAGCCGACCAGCGGCCACGTCTACATCGACGGTCAGGAGCTGACCAACAAGAACAAGACCAGGATCGTCCGCGACAACATGAGCATGGTCTTCCAGCAGTTCAACCTCTACCCCCACATGACGGTGCTCAAAAATCTGACGCTGGCACCCATGAAGCTCCATCACAAGACCAGGGCAGAGGCCGAAGAGCTGGCATATCATTATCTTGAGGTCGTCGGCCTCCGGGACAAAGCGGATGTCTACCCTCCGCAGCTGTCCGGCGGCCAGCAGCAGCGCATCGCCATTGCACGCGCCCTCTGCGCACAGACCAAGATCATCCTGTTCGACGAGCCGACTTCGGCCCTCGACCCTGAGACCATCCAGGAAGTGCTGGATGTCATGGTAAAGCTGGCACACGAGAAGAACATCACGATGGTGGTCGTCACCCACGAGATGGGCTTTGCACGAAACGTGGCCGACCGCATCGTCTTTATGGCGGACGGCCAGATCATTGAGGAAGGCACGCCGGAGCACTTCTTCACCAACCCCAAGAACGAGCGCGTCCGGCAGTTCCTGAGCAAGATCGTCCGCTGAGAGGACGAACAACAAAGGTTGACACGGCAGGGGCTCACAAGTTGTGGTGAGACGCCGTTGTTGATAACAGGCCGTTTTCGGAGCGGACAGGGAAAGCCGCTCGGGCCGAAAAAACAAAGAGGAGTGGTTTATTATGAAAAAGATCTCGCGTCGTGATTTTCTGAAAGTCACTGGTTTGGTGGGCGCTGCTGCTGCCCTGACCGCCTGCGGCGGCTCTGCAAGCTCCACCGCAACCTCCACGGCCTCTTCTGCCGCCGGCAGCGCAGCCGCTTCCACCGCAGCACTGGGCGCTGACACCCAGGCCATCGTGGACCGCGGTGTCCTGAAAGTGGGCGTCAAGAACGCAGTTCAGGGCTTCAGCTTCCAGGATACCCTCACCGGCGAGTACAAGGGCCTCGAGGACAGCCTCGCCGAGATGATCGCAGAGCACCTCGGCGTGGACGTTGAGTTCACCACGGTCACCGCCGCCACCCGCGGCGAGCTGCTGGACTCCGGCGACATCGACGCCGTTCTGGCTACCTTCACCATCACCGAAGAGCGCAAGAAGACCTGGGACTTCTCCACCCCCTACTATACCGACTACGTTTCCGTTCTGGTGGAGGACTCCACCGGCATCAAGGGTTTGGCTGACCTGAAGGACAAGGTCGTGGGCGTCTCCTCCGGCTCCACCTCCGCTCGTGCTCTGGTCAAGGCCATGATCGACGAGGGCGTGCTGGACGGCGCAAACTTCGACGCCGACACCTTCAACGCCGACACCTGGAAGGATGGCGTCTCCTTCCGTCAGTACGACGACTATCCCGCCATCAGCACCGCACTGAGCGCAGGCGAAGTGCAGGGCTTCTGCGTCGATAAGTCCATCCTCGCCATCTACAAGACCGAGGGCCGCAGCTACATTGACGCTGAGTTCAGCCCGCAGGAGTATGGCGTCGCTACCAAGAAGGGCAGCGACTTCTCCACCCTGTGCGACGACCTCGTCAAGGGCTGGCTGGCAGATGGCACCATCGAGCAGCTCATCAAAGACAACGGTCTGGAGTAAGCCCAGACTTTTCAGAACCAAGAGAGCGTAGGGAAAGGGGAGTTTGCCATGTCTGGCTTGTTTTCGTTAGAGTCCTGGTCCACCGTCTGGACGCATCGTGAGAGTTTTCTGCTGGGTCTGGGCAACACGCTGCAGACCGCCGTTTGCGCACTGGCGCTGGCCTTCATCATCGGCGCTGCGCTGGGCCTGATGTCCACCAGCGGCAGTAAGCTGCTGCGCATCATCGCCCGCATTTACGTCGAGTTCGTCCAGAACACCCCGCTGCTGCTGCAGCTGTGCTTCCTGTATTATGCGCTGGCATTTGCAGGCGTGAGCCTCGGCGTCATCCGCACCGGCATCATTGCACTGGGCGTTTACACCGGCGCTTACATGGGCGAGGTCGTCCGCGCCGCCATCGAGTCTGTGCCGAAGGGCCAGTTCGAGGCTGCACAGGCGCAGGGCTTCAACTATCTGCAGCGGATGGGCTACATCATCCTGCCCCAGAGCATCCCCGTGATGCTCCCTCCGATGGTCAACCAGGTGGTCAACCTCTTCAAGAACACCTCCTGCCTCTACATCGTGGGCGGCGCTGACCTCATCAGCGTGACCTACAGCTTCGTCACCGGTGCTTCCACCGGCGGCGCATATGCCCCCGCTTATATCGTCTGCGGCCTTATCTTCTTCGTGGTCTGCTTCCCGCTGTCCACGCTGGCAGCCCGCTGGGAGGCTTCCCTCAAGGAGCGCAAGGGCCGTGTGAACCCGGGTCTCAAGACCGCTGCCAAGAAAGTAGAGCTGAAGGAGGCTGCCTGATATGAAGACGCTTGCTGCAAGCCTTTCCATCCTGACAAGAGAAGGCGTCATGCTCTACCTGCTGCGCGGCGTGGCCTTCACCTGCATCATCTCGGTGCTGGGCGTCATCATGGGCCTCATCGTAGGCTCTCTGCTGGCGCTGGCCCGCACCTACTGCAAAAAGGGTCCGGCCCGCATCCTCGGCTGGTTCGCTACCGCCTACATCGAGCTGTTCCGCAATACGCCCTACCTGCTCTGGATCTTCATCTGTGTGGTGTTCTGCCCCTGCCCGGGCTTCTTCGCCCGCAAGATGTTCGGCCTGACCAGCGTGGAGATGAAGCTACTGTTCAAGGCCGCTCTGGCTCTCATCCTCTTCAACTCCTCCGTCATCGCGGAGATCGTCCGCGGCGGCCTGAACGGCGTGTCCAAGGGCCAGTTCGAGGCCGGCTATGCACAGGGCTTCAACACCGCTGAGGTGCTGCTCTACATCGTCCTGCCGCAGGCCTACCGCAACATCGTGCCGACCCTGCTCAGCCAGGTCATCACCACCATCAAGGACTCCTCCTATCTGGCAAATGTGGCCACCATCGAGCTGATGGCCCGCATCCGCCAGCTGCTGAGCGCCGCCGGTACTTACAACGGTCTCGGCACGGTGAACGTCTCCGACGTCATGGTGCTGTTCGGCACGGCCTGCGTCATCTACTTCATCATCAACTTCACCCTGAGCTGTGTGGTGCGCGCAATGCAGAACCGCCGCAAGAAGGCTCTGGTCTTTGCCCCGGCAAAGGCCGCATAAACGAAGACCTATTCCAATTTCCCAATTCCCAATTATTCCCCTGTCATTGTTCTGTCAATGCCAAAAGCGCCCGGCGGGTCATCCGCCGGGCGCTTTTGGTGTATAGAGATAAAAATAGAAGCTTTTCAATATGCAAAAGCCTCTCCCCTTGGGAGAGGTGTCATTGCAAAGCAATGACGGAGAGGGCAAGCCCGGCGAGGCAGAGCCACTGCACAGCGATAGGCAGACTCTTTGTCAGAGCGAAACGATCGCCGCATCCATGTCTCTCTGTCAGCATCCTTGCCCTCTCAGGCGCTCCGCGCCAGCTCTCCCAGGGGGAGAGCCTTTAGCGGGAAATTATACGCTCTTCTCTGCCGCCTCCACCACATGGCTCACCAGCACGGAAGTCGTCACGGTGCCGACGCCGCCGGGGACGGGGGTGATGGCCTCCACCACCGGCTCTGCCTCGCCAAAGCGGACGTCACCGCAGAGCCTGCCTTCCTCGTTGACATGGATGCCCACATCCACGACGACCTGACCGGCCCGCAGATGCTCTGCGCCGATGAAGCCCATCCTGCCCATGGCCACCACCACAACATCGGCCTCGCGGCAGACATCGGGCAGGTTCTGGGTGCGGGAGTTGCAGAGGGTGACGGTGGCGTTTTCCCGGTCCAGCATCATGGCTGCGGGCTTGCCCACCACGAGGCTGCGTCCCACGACGACGGCCCGCCTGCCGGAGAGGGGAATGTTGTAGAATTTCAAAATTTCAAGACAGGCCTGCGCCGTGCAGGGCGGGTAGCCGACGGCAGTGTTGGTGAAGACACCGGCCAGCGAGCCGTCGGTGATGCCGTCAATGTCCTTTTCGGGCGAGAGTGCGGCGCGGATGGTCCTGTCATCAAACTGTTTGGGCAGGGGGCGGAAGAGCAGACAGCCGTGGATGGCGGCGTCTGCGTTGATGCCGGCAATGACGCGCAGCAGCTCTTCCTGCGCAGCGTCGGCGGGCAGAAGGAACTGCTTCACCTCGACGCCCACTTTCGCACAGCGGGCCATGACGCCTTTCTCGTAGGAGAGGTCATCGGGGCGCGCACCCACCCGGACGACGGCCAGCGTGGGGACAACGCCCTTTTCCCGCAGTGCGGCACAGCGGGCGGCATTTGCTTCGTTCATGGCGGCCACGACGGGCGCACCCTTCAAAATGGTAGACATATACGTTCCCTTTCTCTGCATCAGGCCCGCAGGCGGCTTGCCACGGACTGGTAGACTTCGTCGGCCAGCGGCAGATATTCCGCCAGCATCCGGGCCGCTTTTTCGTCCAGCGCGGCGGCATGGACGCGGTCGGTCATGAGCTTTGTGTTGATGGCGACATTCAGCGCCGACGCCTGAAGCGCGGCCTTGCAGAACAGCGCCGCACAGCCTGCGTCTGAGACAGCCAGCACACTGCCCTTTTCGGCGTAATCGGCCGCAAGACGGATGCCCTCACAGCAGGCGTCCATGATGTCCAGCGGCACGGCGCAGGCCCCGTCCAGCGCCTCGGCCAGCACAGCGGCCTTGTGGGCCTGCTGTTCGGGCGTCTCTCTGGGCAGGCCGTAGGCCGCCGCCAGAGGCGTGAATGCGTCGGCGTCCGCCTGCACGAGGGCTTCCAGCCGTTTGCGCAGGGCTTCAGCACGGGCATTCAGCGCCAAAATCTCTTCTTCCACAGCGGCGTATTTCTTTTTGCCGGTGGTGAGATCCCCCACCATGTTGCCCAGCGCGACGCCTGTCGCACCCACGAGGGCCGCCGCGCCGCCGCCGCCCGGGGCGGCGGCTTTGCTGGCAAGCCGGCTCAGAAAGTCCTCACAGCTCAGTTGTGTCAGATCCAAAGTAAAGTCCTCCCTCTGTCACGAATCCGTCCAGTTTTTCGTCATGGGCGTCCACTGCCGCTTTATCCACCCGCTGGGCCTCAAAGGCCACGCCCAGTTTCACAGCCCGGGTGCAACGGGGGAGATAGCGGTCATAGTAGCCTTTCCCCATCCCGACGCGGCGGCAGACTGCATCAAAAGCCGTGCAGGGGACCAGCACGAGGTCGAGCTGGTCTGGCCGTAAAACCTCCGACCGGCTTAAAATGGGTGTGCGGATGCCGTAGAGCCCCACTTCCCAGCCGTCCGGCCCCGGCACAGCGGCTGTCAGCGAAAAGCCCTCGCCGCAGACGGGGTAGGCCAGCGTTTTGCCCTGCCGGGCCGCTTCCACAGCCAGCGCCGAGAGGTCGGCTTCGCCGCCGAAGGCCGCGTAGAGCAGGATGCTTTCTGCCTTTTTGAAGCAGTCCAGAGCCATGATGCGGGCGCAGAGAGCGGCGTTGGAACGGGTGCGCTCAGTGTCCGACAACGCCCGGCGGGCCGCAATGCCCGCTTTGCGCTGTGCGGCTTTTTGCTCCGTGATGGTCATGGCAATGGGCTCCTTTCTGCAGCCGGTGGGCAAATCTGCACAAAAACCGGGACGGATTTTTGTTATAATAATAAGCGCTGGGCGCAGAAAAAGCAAGGCTTTGGCAGGATGGGTGAAATATCTTCATCCAAACGAAAAGAAACGAATCAAATCGTATCGGTTTGTGCGAAATGCTGTTGAAGAAATCCACGATGTCTGGTATCATGGAAACAGACGGGCCGGAATGAGCGGACGCCTGTGTAAACTGATTTTTGCATCAGAGAGAGGGGTAAATCGTATGTACAACGATATGATGGATACCATCGGCCTCGTGGAAAAGGCCGACCCGGAGCTGGCTGCGGCCATGGACCGTGAGCTGACCCGCCAGCGGGAAAATATCGAGCTCATCGCCAGCGAGAACATCGTCTCGCCCGCCGTCATGGCCGCCATGGGCAGCATCCTCACCAACAAGTACGCCGAGGGCCTGCCCGGCAAGCGCTACTACGGCGGCTGTGCCTATGTGGATGAGGTGGAGAACATCGCCATCCAGCGCGCCTGCAAGCTGTTCGGCGCAAAGTACGCCAACGTCCAGCCCCACTCCGGCGCACAGGCCAATCTGGCCGTCTACTTCGCCCTGCTCGATCTGGGCGATACCGTCATGGGCATGGACCTGTCTCAGGGCGGTCATCTGACCCACGGCTCTCCGGTGAATATGTCCGGCAAGAACTATCACTTCGTCTCCTACGGCGTCGGCGAAGATGGCCGCATCGACTATGCTGAGCTGGAAAAGCAGGTCAGGAAGGTCCGTCCCAGGATGATCGTGGCAGGCGCTTCGGCCTACCCCCGTGCCATCGACTTCGAAAAGCTGGCTGAGATCGCCCACGGCTACGGGGCCTTCCTGATGGTGGATATGGCCCACATCGCGGGCCTCGTGGCCGGCGGGATGCACCAGAGCCCGGTGCCTTACGCCGACGTCGTGACCACCACCACCCACAAGACCCTGCGCGGCCCCCGCGGCGGCCTCATCCTGACCAATAATGCCGTGCTGGCCAAGCGCATCAACTCCGCCGTCTTCCCCGGCACCCAGGGCGGCCCGCTGGAGCACGTCATCGCGGCCAAGGCCGTCTGCTTTGGCGAGGCACTCAAGCCCGAGTTCAAGGACTACGCCCGCAAGATCGTGGAGAACGCACAGGCCATGGCCGCTGAACTGCAGGCCCGCGGCGTCAAGCTGGTGTCCGGCGGCACCGACAACCACCTGATGCTCCTCGACCTGCGGGACGAGGAATGCACCGGCAAGGAGCTGGAAGCCCGCCTCGACAGCGTCCACATCACCGCCAACAAGAACACCGTCCCCGGCGAGACCCGCAGCCCCTTCGTGACTTCCGGCGTCCGTCTGGGTACTCCGGCTGTCACCACCCGTGGTATGGGCGAGGCCGAGATGAAGGTCATTGCGGACTGCATCGCCGACTGCATCTGGCACTACGACGAGAAGAAGGACGACATCTCCGCCCGCGTGCTGGCCCTGACCAAGGCTTTCCCCCTGTACGAATAAGGAAAGCCTCTCCCTTTGGGAGAGGTGGCATTGCGAAGCAATGACGGAGAGGGCAAGCCCGTCCTCCGAGAGCAACTGCACAGCGATAATATCGGCTTTTGTCAGAGCTGATGTTATCGCTGTGCCTTTTGTTTTTTGGCAGCGTCCTTGCCCTCTCAGGCGCTCCGCGCCAGCTCTCCCAAGGGGAGAGCCTCTGGCGAAGCGGGCAAATTTTTCTGCAATTTTGTGAAACCTGCATAGCGGATACAGGGGCAATTTGGGAATATCATGAAAATAAAGAATAATATTGACAAAATCACAGGGGGAGAGAGTATAATGTTTTTACAGGCTGACGGTCGGAAATGGACGTTCGGCCCCTGAAATCCATTTTATCATCATGTGGGAGGAAACGAGATGAAAATGGCAAAGAAACTTCTGGCCGTCGTCCTCGCTGGCGTTCTGGCCCTGTCTGTCCTGACGGGCTGCGGCGACGCTGTGAGCACCAAGGCCATCGCGGAAGCAATGAGTGACAAGACCATCGCGGAAGTAATGAGTGGTGTGAGCAAGGATGACGGGTTTGTATACGAGGCAGACCCCAAGCTGAATAAGAAAGCAGGACTGATTGTTGAGACGATCGGAACAAAAGTGGGACTTTCCGCTGCGATGCAGGAGGGGGGCGAGGAAGGTGACAACATCTACAAGGAAATCATGAATATCATGGGCAGTGATTATGATAACAAGTATGTTTGGATCGCTGTTACTGCGACCGAGGGCGGTAATGTGACGGCTCAGGCTCGCAATCTGCTCGAAGATGTGGACACCGATAGTAATATCAACAGCAAAGTCGCGAATGACAAAGTCGCGAATGGTAAAAAAACTGCAAATGGCAAAAAACCTGCAAACGACCGTTACATCGGCACTGTTACCGCCACTATGAATGGCGTGGACTGTCTCTTTGCCGTCATCACTGCGGATGCTGTGCAGGGCAAGGTCTGATTTTTCCGATCTGTCATAACCACAAATAAAAAACGGCGAGGCCCGGAGCATTTCCACTCCGGGCCTCGCTTGTTTTTGAGATCAGTAGTGCAGCTCGTCGGCGGTCAGCGCCCCGGGGCTGCATTTTTTGCTTTCAGCCCCTCAAATCCTGTTATTTTGTGGAAAATGCACGGTTCGTGGAATCATATTTTGTAAATGTGCCGAAAGTGCAAAAAATCTATTGACAGACCGGTAGGGGGGGGGGGGTATAATTGGCCCACAGGCCGACAGTCGAAAAATGCTAGCCTGCCTGTATAATTTATCTTTATTTATGGAGGCAAAAATCATGAAAATGAAAAAACTGCTGGCCGTCGTTCTCACCGGTGTCATGGCTGTGTCCATGCTGACCGGCTGCGCTGACATCAAGACCCGTCAGATCGCAGATCAGCTGGAGGGTATGCTGAAGAGCGTCAACACCAAGGCTACCGTTTCTGCAACCAACGACGCTGAGGACCTGGCCAAGAAGGCTGTCAAGGCTGTCAAGGCTGATGACGTTGACTTTGGCGGCTCTGATGCTGTTGTTGTTGATAATAGCGAGACTCAGACTCCTGCCAAGAAGACTGAGAAGGCCGCCATTACCGAGGCTCTGAAGCTCAGCGAGACCAAGGACAAGTACGTCTGGGTCCTGCGCTTTGACACCAAGAACCTGAAGAATGCTGATCAGGCTAAGAAGATCTTTGACAAGGTGAAGAGCATTGACAATGCCCTGAACGCTGTTGACAACTTCGAGGTCACTACCAAGAAAGACGACAAGGAAGAGACCAAAACCTACAAGGCCATGGCTGGCGACAAGTACGAGATCGGCACCGAGACCTTCAGCAAGGGCGAGGGCAAGGACAAGACCGATTACGTCATGGTCGTTGTCACCTGCAAGGCTGTTGCTTCCACTGAGACTGTGGGCTGATCGCACCTGAGCTGACACAAGTCCAGCGATAAAACGATATTATCTATTCCTCGAAATAAAAATGGCACAAGGGCCCGGAGTGGAAACACCCCGGGTCCTTGTGTTTTTTGCTGTCTCCCCACACTCTGACACGGTTTGTCCCGGGCGGGTGGTATGCTGTTTTACAGGACAGGCCGACCGGGCCTTGCTCCGGGACATAATGCACCACCCACGGAAAGGAAAGGATACTATGAGGAATTATCGGATGCAGATGCCCGCCCAGTATACATCCATCGGGGACGACGAAAGGGTACTGCTCTGCGGCGGCGAGACCACGGCATGGCAGACGTTTCAGGACATTGGCCGGGTGCTGAACTATGCGGCCCGTATCTTCTCGGCGGGCAGCTCCATCGTCAACAATGTGGTCACCATCGTGAATTATTTCAATAAGCTCGAAGACCTGCTCCCGGTCATCGGGGAAGTATAAATGAAAAGGGCCGGTACTGCTGCAATGCAGCAGTACCGGTCCTTACTTTGTCAGGAGATCAATAATGCAGCTCGTCGGCGGTCAGTGCCTCGAGCACGGGCAGCATGGCGGCAGCCTCAGCCTTTGCGGCGGGCAGGTCCATGTCGCGGTAGTTGCCGCACTCCACCTCGCTTGCGCCGGGGACATCGCCCTCGAACGCAGCCATGAAGCGGAAGGACTCCACCGTCAGGCTCAGCGCCTCGGCGGGGGTCAGGCCCCGGGTCAGCAGGTAAAAGCCGGTGCGGCAGCCCATGGGGCCGACGTAGATGACGCCGTCCTTATACTGGCTGTTGCGGGCGTAGGTGGCGAAGAGGTGCTCCAGCGTGTGGGCTGCGCCGGTGGAGAGATAATCGCCGTGGTTCGGCTTCTTCATCCGGATGTCCCAGGTCAGAACATCGCCGTCCTGACGGCTCAGGTACATGCCGCGGTCGAGCCTGGTGTGGTCTACGCAGAAGCTTGCAATGCGCTCCATGTCACGCCTCCCGGGATCAGGCCTGCAGGCGCTGGACGCTGCCGTGTGCGCAGTCCACAGCGACCATCAGACCGTCGCGGATGTGGGCGGTAGCGCCGACGGCACCCACGATGGTGGGCTTGAGCAGGGCCTTGCCGGCGATGGCGGCGTGGCTGTTCAGGCCGGCTTCCTCGACCACCAGAGCGGCGGCGTCACGGACGTAGCTCAGCATCTCGTTGGAGGTGGAGGGGACGACCAGGACCATGCCGGGCTTGAACTTTGCGCGGATCTCCTCGATGGTGCGGCAGACACAGGCCTTGCCGGTGGCGTTGGCCAGAGCAGCGCCCTCGGGGCCGACGCCGACGCCGGTAGCCAGACAGTTGCCGATCATGTGGATCTTGATCATGTTGGTGGTGCCGGAGACGCCCACGGGGACGCCGGCGGTCACGACAGCCAGCTCACCGTCGTGCAGATAGCCGTGCTCTTTTGCCAGAGCGGTGGACTTCTCGATGAGCTCATCGGTGCTGGCGGCGAGGTCCATCATGAGCGGGGTGATGCCCCAGGAGACGGACAGCTGGCGCTGGACCTGCTCGTCCATGACGCAGGCGATGATGGGCTGAGAGGGGCGGTACTTGCTCAGCAGGCGGGCAGTGTTGCCGGACTCGGACACGGTGACGATGGCGGAAGCGTTGACGTCCTTTGCGGTCAGGCAGGCAGCGTGTGCGGTAGCGTCGCTGACGCTGATCTGGCCGGTGGTATCGGTCAGGCGGTTGTCGCGGTAGTGGACCTCATTCTCGGTGCGCTCTGCGATAGCGGACATGGTCTTGAGGGCCTCAACAGGGTATGCGCCCGCAGCGGTCTCGCCGGAGAGCATGATAGCGGAAGTGCCGTCGTAGATAGCGTTTGCCACGTCGGAGATCTCGGCGCGGGTGGGGCGGGGGTTGACGATCATGCTGTCCAGCATCTGGGTCGCAGTGACGATGGGCTTGCCGAAGGAGAAGGAGCGGTCGATGACGCTCTTCTGGATGCCGGGCAGCTCAGTGAAGTCGATCTCGACGCCCAGGTCGCCGCGGGCGACCATGACGGCGTCGGCAGCGGACAGGATGCTGTCGATGTTATTGACGCCCTCGCGGTTCTCGATCTTGGCGATGATGCGGATGTTGGAGTCGTACTCGTTCAGCAGGTTGCGGATGTCGTAGACGTCCTGTGCGGTGCGCACGAAGGAAGCAGCGATGAAGTCGAAGCCCTGCTGGACACCGAAGATGATGTCATCCCGGTCGCGCTGGCTCAGGTAGGGCATGGACAGGTGGACGCCGGGGACATTGACGCCCTTCTTGGTCTTGATCTTGCCGCTGTTGAGCACTTCGCAGACGATGTCGGTGTCCGTGACGCTCTTGATGGCCAGCTTGATGAGGCCGTCGTCCAGCATGATGGTGCCGCCCTCGTGGACGTCCTGGGGCAGGTCCTTGTAGGTGATGGAGCAGATCTCCTTGGTGCCCTCCACCTCGCGGGTGGTCAGGGTGAAGGTCTGACCGGCTTCCAGCATCTCAACGCCGTTCTTGAACTCCTTCAGGCGGATCTCGGGGCCTTTGGTGTCCAGCAGGGCAGCAACGGGCTTGTTCAGCTCAGCGCGGACAGCCTTCAGCATGTCCAGACGGCCCTTGTGCTCCTCGTAGGAGCCGTGGGAAAAGTTGAAGCGGGCCACGTTCATGCCGTTGGCGACCAGCTCGCGCAGGACGCCGTCCTTATCGGTAGAAGGGCCAAGGGTGCAGATGATCTTCGTTTTTCTCATAAATATACCTCTAACAGTCTCTTTTTTCCTCTATGATAGGCGCGCAGGTGCCAGATATGCCCTGCGGCCGCTGGCCGGACATCGGCCCGGTCAGGGGTGTTTGAAAACCTTACCATTCTATATTATAACCGCTTGTGTACAAGAGAGCAAGAAAAAATTCGGCAAAGAAAACCTTAAATTTTCGTGATAGATGCCGGAGCGATAAAAAGCTTGCGAAAAGTGCGTCCATCGCCTATAATAGGGCTAAGCAAAAGTCTCACTTCTGCCCCGAAGGGACGCAGGTGAGCGCAAAATGATAGAAACGGAGTGAAAGCGTAATGGAAAAGCGCGTTTTTCTGATCGTTCTGGACAGCTTCGGCATCGGCGCAGAGCCGGACGCCGCCGCCTTTGGCGATGAGGGCACCAACACCCTTGGCGCCATCGCCAGCCACCCCAACTTCAACTGCCCCAACCTGAAAAAGCTCGGCCTGTTCAACATCGACGGTGTGACCGTCGGCGAGAAGGATGCCGCCCCCATCGGCTCCTTCGCCCGCCTGCAGGAGCAGAGCATGGGCAAGGATACCACCATCGGCCACTGGGAAATTGCCGGTGTCGTCAGCCCGAGGCCCCTGCCCACCTTCCCGGACGGCTTCCCGGACAGCCTCATCCACGAGTTCGAGGAAAAGACCGGCCACAAAGTCCTCTGCAACAAGCCCTACTCCGGCACACAGGTGCTGAAGGACTACGGCGAGCAGGCCATGAAGGAGAATGCCCTCATCGTCTACACCAGCGCCGACAGCGTGTTCCAGGTGGCCGCCAACGAGGAGCTTGTGCCGGTGCATGAGCTGTACCGCTATTGCGAGATCGCCCGCGAGATGCTGAAGGGCGAGTACGGCGTGGGCCGCGTCATCGCCCGCCCCTTCCTCGGCCACACCGCCGACACCTTCTACCGCACCACCAACCGCCATGACCTGAGCCTCAAGCCGCCCCGCAAGACCATGCTTGATTTGCTCAAGGACGCCGGCAGGGACGTCATCGCCGTGGGCAAAATTTTCGACATCTTCGACGGCGAGGGCGTGACGGAAAAGATCAAGACCACCGGCAACACCAACGGCATCGCCTTTACCAAGGCGTTGCAGACCCGCGACTTCGAGGGTCTGGCCTTCGTGAACCTCGTCGATTTCGATATGCTCTACGGCCACCGCCGCGATGTGGCGGGCTACGCCGCCGCCGCCACCGAGTTCGATAAGTTCGTTGCCGACTTCATCCCCGGGATGCGGGAGGGCGACATCCTGATGGTCACGGCCGACCACGGCTGCGACCCCTCCTACACCAAGACCACCGACCACACCCGCGAGTATGTGCCTTACCTCATCTGCGGCAAGGGCGTCAAGCCGGGCGTTGACCTCGGCACCAAGCTCTGCTTCGGCACCATCGCACAGACCATCTGCGACTATCTGGGTGTGGATGCTTCCACGCTGGACGGCCAGAGCGTGCTGGGCGACATTCTGGCTTAAAATAAATAAAAATGGCTCGCTGCATTGCAGCGGGCCATTTTTTATTCCGTTATTCATGCGGCGGGGGTCGAAGCGCTGGAAGCGTCGCCGCTGCCGGAGCCGAACAGGGCGTCCAGCACGGTGGAAGCGGCCTGATGCAGGGAGGAAGCCGCCTGCTCCACCTGCTCCTGGGTCGGCATACTGAAGGACGGAGACTCAGTGGAGCCTGCCGGGGCTTCTTCGCTGCTGTCGGCGGGGACCTCGGTGGAAGCGCTGGGCTCACCGGAGGCGTCGCCCTCGGCGGGCTGGCTGTCAGCGGGGGCCTCTTCCGCCGGGACTTCGCTCTCGGCGGGCTCTTCTGCGATCACGCTGTCGGGAGATTCCTCCGGAATGGATGCACCGGCGTTGGGGTCGGCGGTCGGCGTGAAGACCTCGGTCTTCTCGGGAGTCTGGCTGGTGCTGGTGAGCTTGTCCTCGCCGCCCAGAACCGCTGCGATGAGGGCCTTGGCCTCGTTGACCGAGTTCTCATCCGGCTTCATGACGTAGAGGCTCTGGCCCTTGGCGGAGTAGCACTTGGTGCTCTTCGCGCCCGAGCCGGTGACGGTGTAGCTCTGGATGTCCCAGTTGGCAAGGTCGCCCAGCTGCATCCGGACCAGCGCAGAGATCTGTTCCTGCGAGAGGCTGGTGACGAAGCAGTCGGCGGCGGCGTCCATCAGCTTGGAGAAGCCCATGAGCAGGGCCGGGGATTTGAGCTTGTTGGCCACCGCGTCGATGACTTTCATCTGGTTGATGCCGCGCTGGATGTCGCCGGTCTTGAAGGCGTGGCGCTCACGGGCAAAAGCCAGAGCGGACTTGCCGTCCAGATGGTTCCAGCCCTCGGCGAAGGTGGTGGGGTCGTAGTAGCCGGGGCTGCCCACCGAGGTGAAGGCCTGGTCGGAGTAGACGTCCACGCCGCCGATGGCGTCGATGATGTTGATGAAGCCCGCAAAGTTGATGCGGAGGTAGTGCTCCACATCAACGCCGTAGAGATTGCCCAGCGTGGCCATGCTGGTCTCAACGCCGTAGAGGCCGGCGTGGGTCAGCTTGTCCTTGCTGTCAGTGCCTGCGAGGTCAACATAGTAGTCGCGCGGGGTGTTGATGAGGGCCGCCTGCTTGGTGGTGGGGTTGACCACGGCGAGGATGTTCACGTCGCTGCGGGCCTTTTCGGTCAGGTCACCGCGGTTGTCCACGCCGCTGAGGTAGACGACGAAGGGCTCTTTCGTGATCTTATTCGCCTCTGCGCCGGTGAGCAGGCCGGAAGTCATGCTGTCCAGTGCGGTCAGACCCTGCTGCGCCCAGACACAGCCCACGGCCAGCGCGGCGCAGAGCAGGACGGACAGCACCCGGGCCACGACGGCACCGCTGCGGGAGGCGAGGCACTTGCGCACCAGCAGCCAGAGCAGCACCAGAAGCGCGGTGATGATAACGAGGTAGAGCACCGGCAGCATCTGGGTGCGCCAGAGCTGCACCAGCGCGGCAAGGCTCAGGATGGCCTGCAGTACCAGCAAGACCATTCCTCCTTTCGGAAGTTTGTCGTCAGCGGGGGCGGGCTCGCTGGGGTGCAGCGGCTCCCACTGTCTGCGGGGCGGCACCGGAGATTTCGGCGGCTCGGACTGAGGCGTCGGTGTTGGTTTCGGCGGCGCTTTGGGGCGGGGAGGCTCCGGCGAGAAGAAATCGGCGCTGTCTACCTCCACTTCGTCGGGCTCGCTGCGCTTGATGCCCCGGTGGATGTGCCGGGGGCCTTCGTCGTTATTCTGGGGATGGATATGCTCGTTTTCGTCAAACATAGGCGTTCACTCCTTTGGATGTGTATGCCGTCATGTGGTGGGGATGATGCTCAGCACAGCCCGGGCGGGCAGGCAGGTGGCCGTCTGGTCTTCCTCGCTGAGCCAGCCGAAGGATTCGCAGATGTGGTCAGGGCAGGGCGAATCCACAAAGCGGGCCGCGCCGTCCTGGATCTTGATGTGGACGGTGAGATAGCCGGTGTCCACATCGTAATCGGCATCTTTTTCGAGGGGGAAGGTGAGCCTGGTGTTGCTGTCACCGTAGATGAGCTCTGCGCAGAGCGGCGCACCGGTCTGGTTTGCTTTCCGCACCAGCAGCAGCACGGCGGCTGCGGCCAGAATGACGGCAGCAAAGACCAGATCTATCAGCAGTTTTTTGTGTTGCTTCATAAAAAATTATCCTTTGAGCGGGATCTGTTCCAGCTCAGCCAGCCAGAGCGCGGCGGCTGCATCGCTGGGCATCCGCCAGTCGCCCCGGGGCGAGAGGGTGACGCTGCCCACCTTGGGGCCGTCGGGCAGGCAGCTGCGCTTGAACTGCTGGGCGAAGAACCGCCAGTAGAAGTTGCGCAGCCACTTGTAGAGCACTTCGTCCGGGTACTCGGCCCGGCCTGCGAAGGCCGCTTTCGCCAGCCGGAATATCTTCGACGGGCCGAAGCCGAAGCGGAGAACATAATAAAGGTAGAAGTCGTGCAGCTCATAGGGACCCACGAGGTCTTCCGTCTTCTGAGAGATCTCGCCGTCCTTGGCGGGCAGCAGCTCCGGGGAGACGGGGGTGTCGAGGATGTCCAGCAGCACCCGGCGCAGCTCGGCGGAGGCGGCAATGTCGGCCTCATACTGGACGAGGTGGCGCACCAGCGTCTTGGGGACACCGGCGTTGACGCCGTACATGCTCATGTGGTCGCCGTTGTAGGTGGCCCAGCCCAGCGCCAGCTCGGAGAGGTCGCCGGTGCCGACGACGAGGCCGCCGGTGCGGTTGGCGGTGTCCATCAGCTCGAGGGTGCGCACACGAGCCTGTCCGTTCTCAAAGGTGACGTCCAGCACGCTCTCGTCCTGGCCGATGTCCTTGAAGTGGCTGTGGACGGTGTTGGCAATGTCGATCTCGGTAAAGCTGACGGCCAGCTCGTCGCATAAGATCTCTGCATTGCTGCGGGTGCGGTGGGTGGTGCCGAAGCAGGGCATGGTCACGGCCAGCACATCGCCGGTGGGGCGGCCCAGCTGTTTCATGGCGCGGACGGCCACCAGCAGGGCGAGGCAGCTGTCCAGACCGCCCGAGATGCCGATGACCGCCGTCTTGGCGTGGGCGTGCTCGAGGCGCTTGGCGAGGCCGTCGGCCTGCATTTTCAAAATCAGCTCACAGCGCTCGGCCCGGCGGCGCTCGTCGTGGGGGATGAAGGGCGTGGGGTCTACCCAGCGGGAGAGCTTGGTCTCGGTGAGGGCAAGGTCAAAATCGACGGTCAGATACCCCTCAGCGCTGGGCTCGAAGCTGGTGTTGCGCGCCCGCTCCGACTCCATCCGCTGGCAGTCCAGCTCCGTCTCAGCCCAGCCGCCCTCGAAGGGAGATGTCTCGGCAAGGAGGGTGCCGTTCTCGGCGATGAGGTCGTGGCCGGCGAAGACCATGTCCTGGGTGCTCTCGCCGTGGCCGGCCGAAGCGTACAGGTAGCCGCAGAGCAGGCGGGCGGACTGGTTCGACACCAGCGCCCGGCGGTACTCGGCCTTGCCGACCGTCTCATCACTGGCCGAAAGGTTCGCAATGACGGTGGCACCGGCCAGCGTGTGGAAGGTGGAGGGGGGCAGAGCGCTCCACAGGTCTTCGCAGATCTCCACGCCCAGAACGAAGCTGGGCATCTGGCGGCAGCGGAAGAGCAGGGACGTGCCGAAGGGTACCTCCTGCCCACAGACCGTCACATTTTCCACCTCAGTGCTGCCCGGGGTGAACTGGCGCTTTTCGTAGAACTCGCCGTAGTTGGGCAGGTAGGTCTTGGGGACAAGGCCCAGCAGACGCCCGCCGCAGAGGACGGCGGCGCAGTTGTACAGCTTGCCCCGCACCAGCAGCGGCAGGCCCACGAGGGCCACGACGTCCAGCTCCCGGCTGGCGTCCAGCACGGTCTGCAGGGCGTCCAGTGCGCCCTGCTGCAACGTGCGCTGCAAGAACAGATCGCCGCAGGTGTAGCCGGTGAGGCAGAACTCGGGGAACACCGCCAGCTTGACGCCGCGGGCCGCAGCGTCCTGTAACTGAGATACGATTTGAGAAGCGTTATAATTGCAGTCGGCCACCCGCAGTGAGGGCGAGAGGGCGGCTGCTTTCAAAAAACCATCTTTCATCGGAGGATTTCACATCCTGTCTGTTGAATTAAGGCCCCGGCGGAGACGTGCTCTGTGGGGTTTTGTTCAGTATACCACAAACCGGCCCAAACGAAAAGTGACAGTGTGGTTAAAGAAACGAAAAAACGCTGCCTGCACACCGCAGACAGCGCTGAAAACAAAAGATGGAAAACGAGATAGACCGTAAGCCGGGTTCTGTATTAAACGACGATCTGTCTA
>OGMJ01000591.1_pt1 | contig 20531 bp, 20 predicted proteins | sample 1573181 | NCBI WGS metagenome assembly OGMJ01 (sample SAMEA2582004, study PRJEB24529) | metagenome | biome: Human gut stool | place: China | collected 2011
TGGAAATTATCTGGCAACACTTGCAACCAAGATCCTTCCAGAGAAAGCAGAAGAGAAAGAACAACACAAACATTTAAAATACATCAAATCGGTTGATACAAGAGTAGATGCTACATTTGGTACGTCAGCGATCAACTTACAGAACTTAAGAAATGAAATTCAGAGAATGCTTGAGATGGCAAGAGTCAATGTAGAAGAAAGTTTTGATGCATTTTTGGCAGGAAGCAGCAGATCCTTAGGTGATGTTGATAAAAGAGAAGATTATATTGATTATCTGAATAAAGAAATTTCAAGAGCCGCAGCAAAGATGATGGCGCATGAAACGAATGTTAAAGCTTCAAAAAATATCGGCTCATATCTTGATATGACAAGTAATATCGAACGAATTGGAGATCATGCAGTTAATATTTGTGATTATACAAAGTTGATCGAAGAAAAACATATTGTATTTTCAGATGACGCAAAACAGCAGATGGAAGAAATGAAAATGATCTGTGAAAAAATGTTCCATAACATTTCTAAAGTACCAGAGGATACGCAGGAATGGCTTCAGAAAGTTCATGATTCAGAGAACTTTATCGATCAGAAGACAGAAGAATTCTACGAAAGTCACTTGGAACGTATCAACAGAGGAGAATGTAATGATGAAGCATGCATCATTTTCTCTGAAATGTTAACAGACTTTGAGCGTATCGGTGATCATACATGGAATGTTGCGAAACAGATGGCAAAGATCATTGAACGTGGGTAAAACAATTACATAAAATTCAAAAAGAACCTTCTGAAAGAACTAAAATAAGAAGGTTCTTTTTTTGATAGTAACTAGACTTGTTATAAACAATACGTTATACTAAAAAGAGTGCTAAAAACAGGTGTGTAAAGGAGAAATGAGTTATGGATTATATTTTATCCCCATCAATTTTGTCAGCAGATTTTGCGAATCTTGGAGCAGATGTAAAAGAAGCAGTAAAAGCAGGTGCAAAATGGGTGCATATTGATGTTATGGATGGAATGTTCGTACCTAATATTTCCTTGGGACTTCCAGTGATTAAATCACTTCGTAAAGAGACAGAAGCTTTATTTGATGTACATTTAATGATTGAAGAACCAGGAAGATATATTGATGATTTTGCAGAAGCAGGAGCTGATCTGATCACTCTTCACGCAGAAGCAACAAAACATCTTCATAGAGCGATCCAGCAGGTAAAAGCGAAAGGATTAAAAGTTGGAGTAGCCTTGAATCCAGCAACGCCATTATCTGCATTAGATTATGTATTGGAAGAATTAGATATGGTACTGATCATGACTGTAAACCCAGGTTATGGCGGACAGTCTTATATTGCGAAGATGGATGACAAGATCAAAGAATTACGAGCGATCATCAATGAAAAAGGACTGGATATCGATATTGAAGTAGATGGAGGAATCTCAGCAAAGAACGTAGCACATGTCAAAGAATGTGGAGCAAACGTATTTGTAGCAGGATCCGCTGTATTTAACGGTGATATTGCATCTAGTGCAAAAGATATTTTAGAAGCTATGGAGGCGTAAAAATGAGTGAATGTAGTCATGACTGCAGCAGTTGTAGTGCAAACTGCGGAAGCAGAACACAGGAGAAAACAGATTTTCTTGAACCATTATATAGAGAAAGTAAAGTAAAGAAGGTTATCGGTATCGTCAGTGGAAAAGGTGGCGTAGGTAAATCCATGACAACTTCTTTATTAGGAGTCGCAGCAATGAGAAAAGGGTTGCATACAGCAATTCTTGATGCGGATGTCACAGGACCATCCATCCCGCAGGCATTTGGACTTCATGAGAGATTATTAGGAAATGCAGAAGGAATCATTCTTCCAGCAATGACAAATTTCGGAATCGAAGTTGTATCCTTAAACTTAATGTTAGAAGAAGAAACACAACCAGTGATCTGGAGAGGTCCAGTTGTAGCAGACGTTGTAAAACAGTTCTGGGGTAAGACATTATGGAAAGACATTGATGTGATGTTTGTGGACATGCCACCAGGAACCGGAGAAGTTCCATTAACAGTTTTCCAGTCTATTCCATTAGATGGAATCGTTGTCGTTGCAACTCCACAGGAATTAGTAGGAATGATCGTGGAGAAAGCTGTGAATATGGCGAACATGATGAATGTACCAGTTCTGGGTCTGATTGAGAACATGAGCTACATCAAATGTCCAGATTGTGGCAAAGAGATCAAGGTATTTGGAGACAGTCATATTGAAGAAATTTCTGAGAAGTTTAACATTCCAGTACTCGGAAAACTTCCAATTGATCCAAAATTAACACAGGCATGTGACGCAGGGCTGATCGAGGATGTGGAAAATATTTACTTAGATGGTGTCATGGATATCATTTTATAAGAAGAAACAACTTAAAGAAGCGGTTTTCCGCTTCTTTTTTTGATGGAAAAAACGCAACGAAAAATAGAAATATTTTATACAAATATATAAAAAACAAATCGTATAAGTTAATAAATTTGTAACAACAAACTTACATATATTGGAAATAAATTGTATTTTATCGAGTACAAAGGTTGACATATCGAGGGATATCGGGTAAAGTATGAAACATAGATTTCGAAAATGTTACAAAAATGTTTCGAAATTTAAGAAACTGTTGAGCACAGAAAGAGGTTTATATGCTGAAAGTTATGAAGAAGAAATTGTTAGTAGTGATCACAATGCTAGTAGTAGCATCAGGATTCATTTTTACAGGATCAACTTCAACCAAAGCAAAAGATAACGACGTAAAGTACTTAGGAAAATATAAATTAACAGCTTACTGCGGATGCAGAAAGTGCAGTGGAAAATGGGGAGCAAGAACAGCTTCTGGAAAGAAAGCAAAACAGGGAAGAACTATTGCTGTAGATAAAAGAAAGATCAAATTAGGATCAAAAGTACAGATCAATGGAAAAACATACGTAGCCGAAGATGTCGGAGGCGGTGTCAAAGGAAAACATATCGATGTATTCTTTAAATCTCATAAACAGACAAAGAGATTTGGTAAGAAAACAGGTGTTAAAGTTTATAAGGTAAATTAAGATACGAATGATGATTATAAAATATAGCGTAAAAATATCAGCCAGTTTGGAAGAAAAGATGAATTCAAACTGGCTGATATTTTTTTGCTTTTACAAATGAATATTTAACGGTATTAAAATTTATAAGTACCATTTTCTCTTAAAGCAGCTAAAGCATCAATAACGCTCTGTTTATCTTCTGGATATGTAACACCATACCACTGATCTTTAGATACAAGTACTTCAAGAGAGGCTTTTCCATCATGTAACAGGTCACTTGCGACACTAGGAATAAAGTATTCACCTTTTAATGGATTCTCTTTGATCGCTTGATCAAGGAAAGTAGGGAATCCTTTTTCTAACTCGTCCATGATCATAGGCTGGAATCCAAAGAAGTTCATGGACACTAAAGTATCAAATGGAAGCGATGCCCAAGTTGCACCGTCATCTTCTGTGAATTCTGCATGATCTTCACGTTTTTCGATATGAGTTCTTTCTGTGATAGAAAGTAACTGGTGGTTGTCATCAACTTCACAGACACCTCTGGATACGTATCCATTCTCTGTAACTGTATTTCCAAGATGATATCCCACCATTGCAAATGGTGCCTTTCCGTCTTTCTCTTCATGGCTTGTAAGGAAATCAGCCATGACTTTATATCCATCAACACCATAATAGTCATCTGCGTTGATCACGGCAAATGGTTCATTGATAAATGGTTTTGCACATAAAACAGCATGTGCAGTTCCCCAAGGTTTGACACGTCCTTCAGGGACATTATAACCTTCTGGTAATGCATCTACTTCCTGATATGCATAACATACTTCCATTCCTTCAGGAACCCTTGCTCCAACAGTTTCTTTAAAATCTTTCTCAATTGCTTTCTTTATCACAAAGACTACCTTACCGAATCCGGCACGTTTTGCATCATAGATGGAATAATCAATGATCGCATGTCCCATTGGATCCATAGGGTCCATCTGTTTTAATCCTCCATAACGGCTTCCCATACCGGCAGCCAGAATTACTAATGCTGGTTTTTTCATGAAAAAACTCCCTTCTGATTTTTAAACTAAAATAAGTATAACGCAAGATAGAACAGATGGAAAGAGAAAGAAGGCATCTGTTAAAATTATTTGCAACGGATTTTCTTAGAACTCCATTTGCTGAAATATGTTCTTCCTTTTAATTTTCTGTAGGCACGAATACGTACATAGTAAGTTTTCTTTCGTTTTAGTTTTTTGATCGTTTTTGATACAGTGCTTCTATTTTTTATGATCACTGTTTTTCTTCTTCGTGTAAATTTGGAATTTGTGGCATATTGAATCTGATATCCGTTGGTTCCAGTTGCCTTTTTCCATTTCAGAAGAATTGTTTTTGCTTTTGGAGATGTAATTTTTGTGATTTTTAGTTTTTGCTTTTGTACGGATGAAATCACATTTGCATCTGTATTTTTCTTTGTTGATGTTGCATAAGTTCCATTTATTTTACCGCTTGTTGAGGCAGATGGCTTGGTGTTGTCTGACAGAGAACCGGAATTATGTGTGGGTTTCGTAGAAGGTTTTGAGTAAGAATTGTCAGATGCACCAGGGGTTGTTCCAGGTTTTTCAGTAGCAGTCGTCGTTGTCGTAGCAGAGGAAGCAGTTGTTGGTCCCTGATCGGTATAGGTATATTTTGCGTCATGTTCTTTTGCATATTGAATTGCATAAGAATCACGAGGTGCATGAATCCGGACTTTAAAAACAGGAACTTTCTGTCCACCAACATTTGTATACCATCCGCTGTCCAATGCAGTATCTGAGATCGAAGTTACACTGGAAGGAATATAAATATCCCGCAGCTTATCACAGTTGTAAAAACATTTATCGCTAAGTGTTGTCATACCATCTTCAATGACAACTTCCGTAAGAACATCATAGTCTTCAAAAGCATTTGCAGATATCTCTGTGATTCCAGATTTAAATACCATCTTTGTAAGATTATTTTTAATCTGTTTCCATCCATAAGTGTCGGTATATGCCTGACCATTTACTAATCCGGCGACAGAAGATCTGTGAATCTCGCCATTATTAATAGAAACAGTTCCTTTTCCGGAAAATGTAAGCGTATTATCAGATATCTCCCAGGAAACATTTTCTCCAGCAACATGGTAAGATTTTACTGTTTCAAAATCACCTGTCTGTGCATCAATGGAATAGAAATTTACAGTATTTGCATTGGAAGCGTAGTAAACAATTTTCCCGTCTTTTAAGATTGGTTCACAATCAGAAATAGGGGCTGCAGCGGTATATTCTTTGCTGAGTTTATTTCCGTTTTCATCAACAAACATATAATGAAGAATATAGGAACCAAGAGGATTATCAAGTGTTGTATCTTGTTTTCCATATTTGCCATATTCCTGCCATGAGATCATAAAACGATTATCATTGACCTTTGTAAGGTAAGTTCCTTGGAAAGATACACCGTTATCGCTGCGATCTGCATAATTCGTACAAGCTACAACTTTGGTTGCATCGGCAGAATAATTGTCAAGCGGTGTTACGGTAAGATAAATATTATAAGATGTACTGCGTGTAGCTTCACTAAATTTGCTTTGGTCGATGGAAGTACCAAGTGTTAAAATGTTGTGTCCGGAAACCGCCAGACCATCGACACTGGCACGGCAGGCACGAGCATAAACTCCATCGGTTGATAATTTGGCATAGTTAAATACAGAGATTGTTTTCGGCTTTAGTTTGGTATTCGGATAATTTCCATCATAATAAGTTCCGTCATATTTTGATAATCTTACATATTTGGAACCTTCGCATTGATCAAGCATATACATATCAGAACCTTGCTGGTCAAGGAACTGAATAAAAGAATGTGACTGATCCCATGAAATGAATCTTCCAGTCATGGAAGATGGATCAACTTCCACCATTAAAAATCCCTGGTGGCCTTGGCCATATTTTGGATCGACATAACCTTCGTGACCGGAGACAAGATATAGTTTTCCTTTATGTTCGATCATGTCACAGGATGAAGCATCAAAAGGATAACGTACAGAATTCTCAGCAACAACCCGATCTCTTTTGATGGATGCAGCACCAAGTCTTTTCCAGTTATGATCATATTTAATGATACGGATGACTTCTTTGTTATTATTTTCTTCTGTATTAGGATTTAACCAAGATGAATGATGATGAAAAACTGATATATTTATTGTTGCTTTTGTATTAATAGTTTCTTCTATATTTTTTATAGGATAGAAAAGACTACCAACATTTTCATTAATAGAAGACATCCAAGCTGTATTAAAAGAATGAAAAATAACAACCTCTTTTTGTATATCATCTATATATTCCTTGTAAATACATGGTTTGGTTTCTTTCCCATTAATCGAATTTTCAAAATTCCAAAAAGGTTCTTGCACGATAAGACATTGTTCTATAACACTATTATCATCACCGATATAATCATAATGCATATTTTTTATAGCATTTTTCCTTGCCTGCCTATCCATATTGAAATTACAATCATGATTTCCGGGAGTAAAAATTATTTGTTCATAGACCTTATCTTTATACAATGTTTTAAGTAAACTTCTTATTGAATTCAAAAACTTTGAAGCCAAAATATATTCTTCTTCACTACCAGAGTAAACAACATCACCTGTAAACACTATATATATGCGATCACATTCTTCATATATCGTTTTGACGGAAGCAACAAGGGATGAAAACTCACTCAAAATCCAATCAGTGGCACTCTTTATGTGAGAATCTGTAAAGTGTAATATTCCTAATTTCATAAATGATAGTTTTTGCAAAGATAAAAAAACGCCCAGTTTTTACGCCACAAAACTGGAATATTTTTAGGTGCACACATAAAAAATGATACTCCTCCGAACCGCTGTCCTTTGGAGTATCACCATTCGAACAAGAAAAGAAACTTCATCCTGTTTCACAACTGTATGAAGTCATTGCCATGACAAACACCAATACACAGTTTGGGATTTCCTGCCTCACGGCAGTAGTTTCACCGGTACAAAGCAAAAACATGGACTTATTCTTTCGGCAGCGGATAGCTCTCGGACAGTTTGTCCTCACGTGCCTGCCGTTTTATCTCGTTCTCGTCGAAGTTGTTACGGATGAACTCGTGCAAGTCCGACTCCTTGTAATACGTCTTGTGATATATCGAATAGAACTTCAACACCCCGTTATTCCGGTATCGTTGCAGTGTGCGTTTGCTGATGCGCAGCAACAGGCATACTTCCTGATTGTCGTACAGACGCTCTCCGTTCAGGTAGTTCAGGTGCTTTTCCCTCGTTTCCGCCTTGTCCAGCTTCCGTGAGATGCGGTACAACTCACCCATGATACGTTCCATCCATGCTTCAAATTCCGTTTTATCTACTAACATACGCTTTCCTCCTTAAAAGTTCCCGATAACATAATAGCTCTGGTTATCGGATGATTTCAGAATGATTTCTTTCTCACGCATGAACTTGATGTAGCTTTTCGCCGTGCGCTCCTTCACCTCCAGTATCGACTGGATTTCTTCCGCAAGCTCCACATAAGTAACAAAGCGCCTCCGGCTGAATACCTCTTTGGCCACCGCTACAAGCTCATCCTCTTTGCGCTTGTCCTTTTCCTCTTTCGGCTTTTCGCCCAGATAGACGTGCATGGCCTTTCCCTTATCCCACGAAAACTGCATGATAGGCACGTCCAGCGGACTTCCATCCCTTACTTTCAGAGCCTTCACCACCGATACGGCCGGATCGCTGTCCTTCTCTATGGAAAGGATCGCCGCAGCCTTCCGCTGCAACTCGCTTCCCAAGTGTCCCCTCAGCTTCAGCCCGTTGGGGATAAAATGCAGTACTGTAACGATACACGTCTTGTAGATACCGGCCAGCCGGTACAGTTCTTCCACGACGGCTATACTCTCCGCTTCATCGTTGGCGCATTTTATCAAATCCGCAATCCCGTCTATCACCACCAGATGAACACCCCCATATTGATAATGGTATTTGTCCAAGCTCTGGATTATGGAAAGCAGGCGTTCTTTCCGGCTCATTCCCGTAAGGCAATACGCCTTGAACCATTCCGGCATCGCCTCACGTCCGCATCGCCGCAGTAGGTTGCTGATATTCTTATACAGCTGTACTTCACTCTGCTCCGTGTCATAGAACAGGACCGCCTTGTTCCGGCTGTTTTCGTGAAGCGTAACGCCCAGCGCATCCACATCCGTTCCGGTGGGACGGATAGCACCGGCAATCAGTGCCGCCACATAGTTACTTTTTCCCGTGCCTTCTCCGCCGGTGATACAAAGCAGGTTGCCTTGAGTTCCGAGAGGCACGTCATTTACCGATACGATCATCTGTGCAATGGGAGGCGGGTTGTTGAAATCCACCTCGCAGGATTTCAATGCCGACATGGTTTCGCTGTATAAGGTTTCCAGATAGTCCAGAAAAAGTTTTATCAAATCCTCACGGCTGTTTCCCAGCATAAAGTAGTCCGAGACATCCTTCTCCGTCTTTGTACCGGCAAGCGGGAGCAACAACCGTTTAACCCCGTATTCTTTCAGTTCCTCTTCACGCTTCGCCGAGCTTTTCAGCCCGGTACTGTCCACATCATAGAGGAGGATGATATGTTTGAACCGGAACGAAAGCCGGTGTATGACAGCCGCAGGGATAAAAGCCGTTTCCGAATTGAAACAGATCGCATGGAAGCCGTGTGCCGCCAGGCTCATCACGTCCTTTTCTCCGCCTGTGATAAAGAGCAGATCACCTTTTGCCGGCAGTTGTTCCAGCCCGAAACAGTAGTTGTCGCCAAAATCACCGGCGTACAGGAACCGCATTTGTGAACATGGACGGTAAACCTTGATATGCTGTTTCCCCATATATCCGAACATCGGTTCATCAACACTTGTCATGCAGGAAAAAGGATTCCTTTCCTGGTTCTCGCTGCTGAACTTCTTCAGCGATACCGTCCGGTACGCTTTCAGAACATTTTCCCCGATTCCCGATTTGCTCCAAAAGGCAAGTTCCGCAGCCGTAAAGGGCTTTTGCACGACAGTATAAGGCCGGACACTTTTCGCTTTCGGCTCTTCCGATACCACTTCACTCTTTTGTGGTACTTTGCTATGGCTCACATGATATTCCTCATGTGCGGACAGCCCCAAATGCAGATCACGGTTTATCATTTCCATGATCTCGACAAACTCTTTAGGCTCCTTGCAGTTAAGGCCGTTCAGCCTGCCCACCAGTTCAAAGCAGTCCCCCGAATAATCCTCATTCCCGAAATCTTTCATTTTAAACACTCCGGCCTTACGTTCGTAATAAATATTGCAAGAAGCCTCCGTATCCTTATAAAAAGGGTTCAGGAAGTTCTTTCCCACCTTGAAGTCCACCGGCAGGTAATAGCGGAATACGGAAATGCCCTTTTCCGTCATTTTCAGTATATCATCCTTTCTTATCATTGCCGGTTCTCGTTAGGTAGTTCTTGCGAAAATCCTCCAATGTTTGAGGCTTGCACCGAATGGTACGCTCTTCCAGACAGCGTTCGACTTCCGACAGCTTGTACATACACCGTCCACGCAGCATGGAGTAGCTGATCAGGTTTTCATCCCTCAGGCGTTGCAATGTACGTGTACTGATCCCCAACGCTTCCGCCAGTTGGTTGCTGTCCAGCCAAGCCTCCTTTTTTTCTTCCGAAGGCAGCTGCGCTTCGGCTACATACCCGGCGATTTTTTCAATCTTCCCTACAAGCGCTTTATACGCTTCACTTTCAAATGTAATAACTTCCATAACAAACTTAATTTTCAATGTTTGCTGCAAAAGAATAACAATAAAAGGCAGCGCATGGGATACTATACGTGTACTACACCATGATTTTTTCGGTTCAGCGAAAAAGGAGGGGAACCGCTTCACATAAACGGCGGTATTGAGGCGGACGGCAAGGCTGTAGGACTGATGCAACATCCGCCCGGTGCAAGGGGCAAACCTATCCATATATATAGGTTCGCCCCTTGCACTGGGGATCTTTTTTTAAAGATTTAATAATCAAATGTTTGGAAAATAAAAAGTAATCTTCTATCTTTGTGGCATCAGAGAACGGCTGACAAACGAATGCCTCTCACTGACAACAAGCGTTCCTATAAATCGTTACTAATTCGTTACGGTACAATTTTTCAAGGTTTACAAGAGCTTATAAATCAAAGATATAGACCGCTACGGTGAAAGCCCCAGGCGGATCACATAAGAACAAAGCCAAACGGCGACAAAAAAGAGACAAGTCCTACAATATCAACGTATTGTAGGACTTTTTTTATTGTTTCAGTCTTGCTTAAAAGACAAAAAAGGGGCACGAAAAGACACGGTTGAGTATCCAAATCGTACCCCCTTCCCCAAAAAACGATTAGGGGGTACGATTGTCGGAAAATGGCTTACTTTTGACGTGATTTGTCTATACTCTATTTATCTCATTTACAGTGATTAAAATTAGTTTTGCAATCTAAAAAAAGTGAGATTATGAAGAATGAAAAAAGTACTTTCAGCGTATTGTTTTACCTGAAAAAAGACAAGATGAAAAAGAATGGTTTAGTACCCATTCATGCCCGTATCACAATCAACGGCAAACAGACCCAATTCAATACCAAGTTAGAGGTCTTAGAAACTAACTGGAAATCCGGCAGAGCCATAGGTAAATCAATGGAGATACAAAGGCTTAATTCCATGCTGGACGACATCAAAGCAAATATCCGTTCCCACTTCCACAATCAATTAATGCGGGATAGCTATGTTACACCCGAAAGCGTGAAAAATGCACTATTGGGAAAAGAGGAAGAAGCAAATACTATTATTTCTTTTTTCACCCAGCACAACGACCAATACAAGAAAAAGGTCGAAGCAGGAGAAGCCACACCCAAAACGTACAGCCGATACGAACTGACAAAGTTACGCTTAACCCAATACATGAAAGATGAATATCGTGTATCGGATTTGCCGATACGCCAAATCAACAAAGTATTTATTGAGAATTTCTACCTATATATAATAAAGAACCACGATTGTTCACCCAATACGGCAATGAAGTTTATACAGCGTTTCCGCACGGTGGTAAACTTTGCACAGGGTACAGGATTGATAACAGCCGACCCGTTCGCCAATTATAAACTGAAATTCGAGTATATAGAAAGAGGGTATCTTGACAAGGACGAGATAAGCAGGATATGCAATAAAGATTTTGCTTCAAAACGGTTGGAACAAGTGCGGGATATATTCATTTTTAGCTGCTATACGGGACTTTCATACGTGGATATATGCGAATTAACCAGTAACGACATACGTTTGGCATTTGATGATAATCTATGGATTATAAAGAAACGTCACAAGACTAAAGTAACATCAAACATCCGCCTGCTGGATATTCCTAAAGCCATCCTGAACAAATATGAAGGGAAATTGAAAAACGGTCAGTTGTTACCTGTTATCAGCAATCAAAAGATGAATGATTATTTGAAAGAAATTGCCGTTCTATGTGGTATCGACAAAAATATCACGTTCCACCTTGCAAGGCACACATTCGCCACGACTGTTACACTGGCTAATGGCGTGCCCATCGAGAGCGTTTCAAAGATGTTAGGTCATACAGATATTCGGACAACTCAAATCTACGCAAAGGTAATAGACACGAAATTGAGCAATGACATGGAACTATTGGCACAAAAGCTCAACAGTAAATGCCTTGTTACTGTATAACGCTCCGGAACTTATCACAGTTTGTGATAAGTTCCTATTTACCTACATATTAATAATCCTATAAATAATTGATATATGAAATCGCTACCAATCAAAAATACTTCCCTGACATTGGAAGAAACTAATCTTATCCTGAAAGCCCGGTTTAAAATAACACGTTTAGATAAAATCCGGGATATATTTCTTTTCTCCTGCTTCACCGGATTAAGTTATAATGATATTAAAAATCTGACTATTAACAATTTGGTTATTACTCCTGATGGGAAATATTGGCTAAAGATATATGTGCAAAAAAGTAATACCCCGATAAAAATACCACTTTTAGACATATCTCGCACTATTATAGAAAAATATAGGAACAGTTCAAATGAAACAGGTTCATTACTGCCTGTACCCAGTATTCAAAAGACAAATTACTATCTTAAAGAAGTAGGTAAAGAATGTAAATTAGAGAAACATCTTACTTTTAATTTTGCAAGACACACATTCATTTGTACTATCATAATGGGTAACGATTTAGAAACTTCGATAGTAAATAAACTTATAGGAAGAAAAGTACAAGGCAATTCCAAAATCACAGACTTTCAGCTATACAAAGCAATGAAGACAGTTTCAGAGAAATTAAAAGGGAACAACATTATAAATATCTAAATAAAAAAATTATGGACTTACAAATCATCCAAAGCAAGATTTATGAAATCAGGGGTTACCGGGTTATGCTCGATAGCGACCTTGCGGCACTTTACCAAGTGGAAACAAAAGCCTTGAAACAGGCTGTAAAACGTAATCTCGACCGTTTCCCGGACGATTTTATGTTTGAACTTACCAAAGAAGAAACTGAATGTTTAAGGTCGCAAATAGCAACCTTAGAGAAAGGAGCAGATGATGAAACTAACTTGAGGTCACAAATTGTGACCTCAAGATGGGGTGGCTCTCGTTATCAAAATTTCGTGTTTACCGAGCAGGGGGTCGCCATGATTTCATCCGTTCTAAGAAGTGATACAGCCGTTAAGGTGAATATTTCCATCATGCGTGCTTTCGTCCTCATGCGGCAAATGTCAATCGGTTACGAGGAACTTCTTAAACGCATCGAAGAACTGGAACAGAGTACGGATGCACAATTCAGCGAAGTGTACCAAGCATTGACCCAGTTATTAAGCAAACCCGAACCGAAGCCACGCAAACCGATAGGATATAGAACCTATGACGAATAACTGTTTAAGGTATTCGGTTGTCTAAGGGGTGTCACCAGTGATACCCCTTTTTTAGTTCCCTAAAGTAATGTATCTCAATCACAAATTTTAGCAAAGTTACAGCCCGGCGGGGACAAATACCAAATCCGAGCCGTTCCGGTTTTCTAAAAAATCTCCACACCTACGGGTCGTATTTTTTGAAAAGATATGGTTGAAGTCCCCGCCAAACTGTGGGTGTCCGGCAAAATTTCTTATTGTTTAATTTAAAATTCAAGCGTTATGAAAACAACAGAATTTACCATGCCGGAAATCACTATCTCTTATAAAGACAATGTAAAAGCATCCGAAAGAATGAAAATACTTTCTTCTGAAACTTCTTATTCTTACTTAAAACCTTTCTACTCCGAATGTATGGAACACCACGAAGAAAGTTATGTAATGTTCCTCAATCGGGCTAATAAGGCTTTAGGCGTTTCCCTTATCTCTAAAGGCGGCATGGCTGAAACTGTAATGGACGTGAAAATCATCCTGCAAACTGCCTTAAAAGTCCATGCTTCGGGCATCATCCTCTCACATAACCACCCATCGGGCAATCTACGTCCGAGCGAACCGGACAAGCAAATCACCTCAAAAATAAAAGAAGCCTGCAAGGTCTTGGATTTACACCTGTTAGACCATATCATCCTGACAGAAGAAAGCTATTACAGCTTTACAGACGAGGGGCTTTTATAAGCCCTTTTTTTACTCTCTCATTACCCAATACAAAAAGCCTGATGGCTTTTACTTCTATCCTCTCAAACAAGAGAAAAATTTTCCCTAAAACTGATTGGAACATTGTCAAAGGTATATCCGTGCCTGTTACTGTTCAAATTATTTTTTAGAAATCTCCACACCTGCGGGTAGTATTTCATAAATAATAATTTGCCCTGTACCAGTCCCGAACCTTTGAAAAGACAATGTTCCCATTCAGTTAAAGGAAAAATTTATGTGGTGGGCGACAAGCGATGCAAACAATTAAAATTCAAAAGTTATGGAAACAGTAACATTATCAGAAGCAAGAGTTTATGTAGGTACTTACAACAAGTATAACAGTGGTTCACTTTTCGGCAAGTGGTTAGACCTTTTCGACTATTGGGACAAAGACGAATTTATGGAAGCATGCCGGGAACTGCACAAGGACGAGCAAGACCCGGAATTTATGTTTCAGGATTACGAGAATATCCCGGAAGCCCTGATTACCGAATGTTGGCTTTCTGATAAGTTCTTTGAGCTTCGGGATGCCATCGAGAAACTAAGCGAAACCGAGCAGGAAGCGTTTTTCGTATGGTGCGACCACCACAACAGCGATATAAGCGGAGAAGATGCGGACGACCTTATTTCTTCTTTTGAGGATGAATATCAGGGAGAATATAAAGACGAGGAAGATTACGCCTATGAAATCGTAGAGGTATGTTACGACCTGCCGGAGTTCGCAAAAACCTACTTTGATTATTCGGCTTTTGCCCGCGACCTGTTTATAACTGATTACTGGATGGATAACGGCTTTGTTTTCCGTTGCGCCTGATAACTAACCGGGTGGAGCAATCCACCCACAACACACCAAGACAATGAAAGTATATAATAAGATAACGACTTTTTTACGATGGTCTATATTGGCTTTTATCATCTATCAGGTAGCCACCAGCACCGCCGGAATGTGGATAGCCCTAATCATAGGCTTTTTTATTCTCCGGTTCGTTCTCCGGCTGTTTATCTCCGCCGTTTACCTGTTTTGTATGGCGATTATTTTCATTGTGCTGCTTTCACTTTTGATTATCTAACAACTCATTTTAAATTATAACGATATGGAAACTTTAAACAAAAACGGGGTAAGCATTACCCAAACACCGGGAGAGGAAAAATATGTAAAATGCTGTTTAGGCGCATTCAGGGGACAGATTTATTTTCAGTATGTTATGCTACCAAGCGGCAATCTGTTTTCAACCTAGACTAAAACGTTTGAAGAATAATGTTGCTAACAACGGAACAAAAATCTGTAAAGACAAAAGTTAGGAAGAAATCTGATAAAAAATTACAGCTGCGCTACTTTCTTTCGTGAATTGTAGCAGAAAAGAAAGTAGCAAAGAAAAACGCTTTTTAATCAATAATTATAATTAATCATTGAAATCTAAGACCATTTGGTCATTTTCGCCCTCAGATTCTTCGACTAATAATGGCGGCATATGTAATATCCTATCAGCAATTTGTTCATAATTGAAAATCAAATCAGTTCCATTTTCCTTAATATCACTAAAATCAAATTTTTTGTTTTTAATTTGTTCAAGATTAAGCTTTAAAATATTATCCCATTTATTATTTATATGTGCTATAATTTGTTTTCTTTCTCTTAAAGAAACAACTAATCTTTTTACTATACTATTTTGTTCCTCTAGGGTTGGTATAGGAATTAGTGTTTTTTCAACATCACTGTCTAGGATTGCAGGATAACTTGACCCTGTTGCGAACTTCCTAAACTGTTCCATTGTCGAATCTAGTCTTAACGCATAATGTAAATATAATGGATTCACATCCTGTTTAGCCCTAATTACAGAAAAACCAGTAGAACAAATTTGCCCATGTAAATCTTCTGGAACAACAGCAATAGCTCTTCTTGTCGGGCGACAAGTAGAAATTATAATATCATATGCTTGGACTAGCTTACGCGCTCTTGACGGTGCTTCAGCCCCTGTTAATTCTTGGATTCTTTCAACTTCACCTGTATCTATATTAATGCTAGATATATCTATATACTGAAATATAGTATCAGCTTTTTTAGTTGGATCTTTTTTAATATGTATTACATCTGCGGCTTCTGCTCTTTTTTTTACAAGACTTACATCAAATTGACGTATTAAAACTGGTGGTTCATGATAGTCATAATCCCAACGTTCAGCTTTTGTTAATTCCTTTTTGTATGTTTTTAAATATTTCATTTCCAGCCTATTTCTTTGTGAAATAAATCTATAATATCTTGTACTTCACTCCCTGTTTTACTACGTCCAGTAGCATCATATCCCAAATTTTCGACTTCGACAAGTAGTGCTGTACTATTAGGATTAGGGACTTCATTATTTTCTAGTTTTCTAAAAATACACAATGAAGTTTTAACCATCGCTCCATAAGCATTAAATGATTCTTCTGGAAGACTAATAATAGCTTTTATTTCCGCTACTTGTTCTACCCATTTTCTTACAAATTTGGCATTTTTATTTTTCAATAGTCCATCCGGTAAAACAATTGCCATTCTACCACCTGGTTTAAGAAATTGAAAAGAACGTTCAAGACCCAAAATTTCCAATGGTAAAGATTTTTTCTTATCTCCCAGACTAAAACGGCCTATCATTTCTTTCACCTCTCCTCTCATGATACTGCCAAATGGTGGATTTGTTAATATCAGACTGAAAACAGCAGGATCAGACTCTCCATCATCTCTTAATGCCAAAATATCAGGATAATTTTCAAAGCTTAATAAAGCATCCAAATTGCGAATATTAGAGTGTCCATCATCATGCAGCATCATATCGGTCATGGCAATTCTTACCATACGCTCTGATTTCTCAATTCCATGTAAATGAAAGAACTTAAATTCATATAAATCTGCTTCTTTTATTCTATCCCCATAATTCTTTACAACATAATCTAAGCTACTAGTTAGAAAATGTCCCGACCCACAAAAAGGATCAAGTATCATATCATTAGGTGTTGGCTGTAAAATACCAACTGCAATTTCAACAATAGGGTCTGGAGTAAAATATTGTCCCATACCAGCTCTAATTGCAGAACTTAATACTCCTTGGAATGCCCTGCCTTTAATGTCTGTAGCTGTATCAACAAGAGAATATTTTTGGAGTTTTTCAACAACACTATATAGAGCCGGGTCACTAAGTCTTATTTGTGTTTTAAAAACTCCTCTAGATCTCTCATAGTTAGGTATTCTTTTTGAGAAAATCTCTAATTCTTTATCTCTTGCTTCTTCATAAAGTACACGAATATTTGAAGCAACTTCTGAAGGGTTACTTGCACCATATATTTGAAATCTAAATTCAGCTTTATCTCCTTTTTTTATCGTAGTCTTTTCGTCATATATTTTTACATACAACACTTTTGACAATTCATCTAAGGCTTCATCTGCATGAAGTCCATCAATATCTCTCACAATACTATGGCAATCAAATAAAATTTTCTCATAATCTGCATTAATGGGAGTTAATCCGGTTTTTGTTTTATCTCCGCTTTCGGGAATCTCACGGACTAATTTGACTTGGCTTGCTTGACTTCCACCGTAAGCATAAATGTCAGGTATATACTCAAAGTCATTAGGATCTATTTTTTTTCTAATTGCTCTTACTTTATCACCGTCTGTCACGAGCCCTATAGTTGCTGTATGTGTTGAAGAAAGATAAGTCTCCAACTGTCTTTCGGCTTCATTAAATATCTCTTCTGAAATACCACGTTTTTTTACCTCAATATAAATAAATGTTCGTCTTGTCGAGTTTTTTAATGATATATCAGCCTCTTTTTCTGTAGAACCCATTTTTACAGGTTCTTCAATAATTAAACGTTCACCTATCCATTCTTTAGGGTAATTATAGCAGTTTATTAATTGATATAAAACCCATTGCCTGACAAACTCTTCAATATAAAATTCCACACCTTCGTAATTTCCTTTATGTTCCAAATATGCTTGAGCTCTTCGTTTCGCCTCAATCACATCGCCATGCGTTTCAAACAACCATTTTTCCGGTTCTATTGTGAAATAATTTCCAATTTTTGGCATATCCTAATTATTCAATTTTTATTTTTATACAAATATGTTATAGCTCCCTATTCTTACAGAATTACGGCAAACAGGTAAACTTAACGTATTAAGACTATCTATATCTCGCCATAAGAAGCATTTTTTATTTCCAACTCCCATTCTTAACTGATATCAGTTACTTCTCGGTACAAAGATACACATTTCTATTACAAGCTGATTGTAATATGATAAAAATAAGCACTTATGCGGTTTAACCCCATAAATGCTTATAGTGTTCTTTTCAGGAAAAACATTACCCTATTTCTTTATCCTTATCGCTATCATTACTAAAGCTAAATGTGAGCTGCTGTAACGTCCCGAAGCTATCCTGAAAATACACATCCACTGTTTGTTGGTCGGTCGATGCAGAGGTATAGTAAAGCCTGAATGTTTCACTCGGAAGCGAATACAGGTCATTCGGCAGTAACACCGTTCCATCTGACATTTTCAGCGTTCCCGCCCCATCCGGTTGAAAATAGCAGATGAAGTACTCTGTTTCCTCATAGCGTCCATCCCGGTGAAGCTGACACCTGATTTCCGCCGTTTCACCAACCTTTAGCTTCTTCGGTACTGGCATCGTTTCGATACGGAACGGGTAAGACTGCTGTATATCCACGTTGTCACTACACGCACCCACCAATAACAAGGCAGCCACCATGTAGCACCCTGTTAGCATCTTATAAATTACATTTCTCATATACATTATATATAATAGGTTAGTTTATCACATTATTATCTTTAGACCGATACCGAACTGTGTGTGGAACTTTCCGACTGAAGAACCGAACAGGCATCTTTCCCGTGCGTTAATCAGAAACACCACCCGGTCAGTAATGTAACTCTCCAGTTCCAGCGTCAGCGCACCGCCATAGACAAAACCGTCCTTATCGGTCAGGGTCGAACCATCGGGCAGCAATTTATCGCCCCAGTTGCTTGTTTCGTACCCGGCAAGGGCAGACAAGCCCAGCGAAAGGAAAAAGGTTTTCTTCCGGTCTGAAAGGAAATTTAGGTAGTAACCGCCCTCACCTGTAAACTGGCTTACGGGTATCTGTAAATCCTTATAGGGGTAATGCTTTTCGAGGTATTCCCCGCCGACAACCCACCTGTTCCCGTTTTTGGTATAGGCACTCATGGCAGCCCCGAAGTAATAAGCGAAATCACTTTTACTGTTCCAGTGAACACCGTCCGCCATGCCGCCCGTAACCTGCAAGCCTTTCATTCCCGGCAGACATCTTTGTGCGTGTGCCTGGTTGAAAGTCAGGTACAGCACAAAGAGGGATATAATACAACATATCCTTTTCATGTTCATTTGATTTTAAGTTCGTTAATCACTTTGGCTGCCACTATATCCGAATTTTCCACCCGGATAGTTTGGTGTCTGCCCCCGTTCTTTTCCACCAGTTCGATAACTAATATCTTATCGTCAGGGATAGTGAACTGCGGAACGGTGTACACGGTGCGGACGGTACTTTTGCCGCCGATAACCAGTATCTCGTTATAGCTCCGCACCGGGTCGATAACGGTTTCCTGAATCGCCGTTCTTTTGGCTACTTTCTTATCCACAATCTTGAAACGGATAAAGTCGGTATCAAACGGCACGTTTGAACTGTTCCTTGTTTGTGTGTGGAAGTAGAACAGCCCGTTATGCGAATAAATGCCCTTTACCAAGAACTGCACCCCGAAACGCTTGCATCCCAAATGCTTTATTTCCCGGTCATTGTTTTTGTAGATGGACTGCATAATCAGCTTTACCAAAAGCGGGCTTTCGTTACCCAGTTCACGGAAATAGATATTCATCCGGGTATGTGAAAAGTCGGTGGTGTCCTCATTCTCCAAGAAGTCTTTCATTTCGATGTTCAGCATTTCCGGTTCATGTGCGTATTTTGCATTGAAACTGTAAAAGCTACCATCCTCACAGATAACGGAAAAATTGGTTTCACCGGGAAAGCCCTCTGTTGTAGCCTTGACCCTGACAACATTTTCCGCCCCGTCCGCTTTTCCGGCAATAATGTAGTTACTGCCTAAGTCCACGTACTTAACGGCAGACGGGAAAATAAGGTGTACTGTTTTTGCAAACGTCACCTGTACGCCGTAAGGTGTCACCATTTGGCGGTAAGGGAGCTTCTTTGTAATGCCCTGATACAAATCGTTACTTTGTGCTTTCATTGAAACCACGCCCAAGAGTAGGGCGAACATGATAATTAACTTTTTCATTTGGATTGAAATTTTTATGGTTGATAATTGACAAATAGATTATTGCTGTTTGGCGTAAAGCATCACCTGATAGTTCGCTTTCAGGTGTACTTTTACCGTTCTGAATTTCTTAGCGAGGTATTGTGAACCGCCCTGCATCAAGCCCCTTGTAATATCCATTGCGACCTGCTGCCCGGCACTTTGCGCAAAGGAAATGCTCGTACCCAGTCCCGCCCCGATGTTTGCCATCGCTTCTTTTGCCGCTTCCTGTTCCAGTGACGAGGGGACGGAAAGCCCCTTTTGCCCGTCACTGTCGTAAACGGCAAGTTCCACCGGAATGATGTTACCCGCATATTCGAGCGAGGACACCAGTATGTCGAGCCGTTCCCCCTGCACTTTGGCACTTCCTGAAACAAGGCTGTTTTTCGGGACAATCACATTCCCCGCCTGTAACGGTTCTAACAGCCGGAGCTTGACGGTCTGCCCGTCCATAAGTGTTTGGTCGTTATGAACACACGCCCGGGTAGTGTT
>OGMJ01000602.1_pt1 | contig 20329 bp, 19 predicted proteins | sample 1573181 | NCBI WGS metagenome assembly OGMJ01 (sample SAMEA2582004, study PRJEB24529) | metagenome | biome: Human gut stool | place: China | collected 2011
ATGGTTGCCATGTATGAGAAGTACGGCTATTACAAGGATGCGGTTAAGTCTATCGGCTTATCCGGTATTGAGGGCCTGGCTAAGATTCAGTCCATCATGGAGACTTTGAGGAACAATACACCAATAGAGGTGGGAGGTTATAAGGTGGTTTCCGCCAGGGATTACAAGCTGGATACCATAAAGGATATGGCTTCCGGGGAAGTAAAGCCTACAGGCCTTCCTTCCTCCAACGTGCTGTACTATGATTTAAACGACGGCGCATGGATCTGTGTGAGACCGTCCGGAACAGAGCCTAAGGTTAAATTCTATTATGGCGTTAAGGGAACATCTCTTGCAGATGCAGACGAGAAATCCGATGCAATGGGCAAGGCTGTTCTTGAAATGGTTGATTCCATGAAATAATAAAATGGGTCACATTCCGCCTGTAATATGCGAAAAACCTTGACATTATAAGCCAAAAGCGGTATATATATAAAGCAAAGTCAAAAATAAGAGAACATCAATTATAGGAGGAAACACCATGAATAAAACAGAATTAGTAGCAGCTATGGCGAAAGAGACAAACTTATCCAAGAAGGACGTAGAAGACGTTCTGAAATCTTTCGTTGATGTCGTTTCTAAAGAACTGAAAAATGGCGGAAAAATCCAGTTAGTAGGATTTGGTACATTTGAAGTAAGTGAAAGAGCTGCTCGCGAGGGAAGAAATCCTCAGACTGGTGAAACTATGAAAATCGAAGCTTCTAAATCACCGAAATTCAAAGCTGGAAAAGCATTAAAAGATATGGTTAACGGTAAATAATAAAGGCGATAACCGGGGGAACGAAAGTTCCCCTTTTTTGATACTCCGGAGGAGTAATTCGTGAGTATCCATTACAGAACATTTACAGGAGTAGAATATGAGATTAGATAAATACTTAAAGGTGTCACGTCTGATCAAACGCCGTACAGTGGCAAACGAAGCATGTGATGCAGGAAGAGTTCTTGTCAACGATAAGCCTGCCAAGGCATCTGTACAGGTAAAGATGGGAGATACTATTGAAATCCAGTTCGGAAGTAAGAATGTCAAACTATAAGTATTGTATACAAATTTCCCATGTATTAATGAAAAGCTCGAAACGTTCAACCTTCTCTGGATCAGATGGCTTCTTCTTAGTAAGTGGAGATATTGCAAGAGGATGATCCATAATGAATGTAGGCTGGATTAAATTCTCCTCGCAGTACTCCTCAAAGAAGAGATTGATGATGTCGCCCTTAGTGTGACGCTCCTCAAACTCAATTCCTCTCTCCTTAGCAAGAGCCTTAGCTTCTTCGTCAGTCTTAATTGTATCAAAATCAACACCGGCGTATTCCTTAATTGCGTCATTCATAGTAAGTCTTCTGAATGGCTTTCCAAGGTCAATCTCAGTGCCGTTGTAAGTAATCTTAGTTGTACCGCATACAGTCTCAGCAAGATGTCTGAACATACTCTCAGTAAGTTCCATCATTCCTTCGTAATCTGTGTATGCCTGGTAAAGCTCCATAAGCGTGAACTCAGGGTTGTGTCTTGTATCAACACCCTCGTTACGGTATACTCGTCCGATTTCATAAACTCTTTCAAGACCACCAACGATAAGTCTCTTAAGATAAAGTTCTAATGAAATACGAAGTTTAACGTCTTCATCAAGTGCATTGTAATGAGTCTCAAATGGTCTTGCGGCAGCACCACCTGCATTAGATACAAGTGTTGGTGTCTCAACTTCCATGAAATCTCTGCCATCAAGGAACTTTCTGATTTCCTTGATAATCTTAGATCTCTTTACAAATGTTTCCTTAACCTCAGGATTCATTATTAAATCAACATATCTCTGACGGTATCTCATATCAGTATCTGTAATTCCATGGAACTTCTCTGGAAGTACCTGTAAACTCTTAGAAAGAAGAGTAATCTCCTCAGCGTGAACTGAAATCTCTCCTGTCTTAGTTCTGAAGATGAATCCTTTGATACCGAAGATATCACCGATATCAGACTTCTTGAAGTCTGCATATGCTTCTTCGCCAATTGCATCTCTTGAAATATATGCCTGCATTCTGCCCTTAAGATCAGCAATGTTACAGAAAGATGCCTTTCCCATTACTCTCTTGAACATCATACGTCCAGCAAAGCTTACATTGATTGGAGAAGCATCCATAATAGCTCTTCTCTCATTGTAATCAGCAGTAACTGCTTCTCTTGCCTGTTGCTCATCTAAACCTTCAGTATTAACTGCTGGTCTGTCACCGAGAAGTTCCTTCTCATGTGCTTCATAGATAGCTCTTATTTCGTCTGTGTGATGTGTTACATCATACTTTGTTATCTGAAATGGATCCTTACCTGCGTCCTGAAGGTTCTTTAACTTTTCCATACGAACCTTAATCTGCTCGTTAACGTCAGGCTGCTGTGCAGATTTATTATCTCCCATGAATGAGTATCTCCTTTTCTATACGTTACTGAAATATATCTTTATTAGTCGTTCTTTACAGATACAACTGTATATTCAATCTCTCCAACAGGTGCTTCTACCTTAACAGTATCACCCTTCTTCTTTCCAATAAGAGCTGCACCAAGTGGTGACTCATTAGAAATCTTGTTATTAAGGCTGTCTGCCTCTGATGAACCAACGATTGTATACTCGATATCCTCATCGAATTCTACGTCGTGAAGTACAACAACGCTCTCCATCTTAACTACATCTTTATTCTTATCGTTATCCTGAATAACCTCACAGTTAGCAAGAATTGCTTCAAGTTCTGCAATTTCTGTTTCAATATCTCTCTGCTCGTCCTTAGCTGCATCGTACTCAGCGTTCTCTGATAAATCGCCCTGCTCTCTTGCTTCCTTTAACTTCTGGGCAACTTCCTTTCTTCTGACAACCTTAAGCTCCTCAAGTCTTGCTACTCTTTCGTCATACCCCTTTTTAGTAAGAAACTGTTTCTCTGCCATGTTCTTATCACCTTTCTATATATATATGCTACACTAATATGCTTCTGCTCTACTAGAGAATAAAACCCCACAAGCGTCACAATATTATAAACTATCAGTTCCTGTCTGTCAATGTAACCCTTCCAGTATCCTATCCACAAGCCCATCAAACTGTTCCAGATTAGTAACCTGGTTAGCTTCATTTCTTAATGCTGCTGCATGCTTGATTCCTGCTGTATACCATGCAAAATGTTTTCTCATCTCGCGGATTCCTGTAAACTCGCCTTTTATCTCACACAGTCCTTTGGCATGTCTCTTAATCATCTGGCATATTTCTTCAACGGATGGTGGTTCAATTATTGTACCATTATTCATATATTCAGAAACCTGTCTGAATATCCATGGATTTCCTCTTGCTGCCCTTCCAATCATTATTCCGTCACAGCCTGTATGCTTCATCATATTAACAGCATCTTCGCCGCTTTTAATATCGCCATTACCAATAACTGGAATCGATACTGCTTCTTTGACCTGTCTTATTATATCCCAGTCTGCATGTCCTGAATAATACTGCTGCCTTGTTCTTACATGGACTGCAACGGCAGCCCCGCCAGACTCCTCAATAACATGTGCTATCTCAGGCGCATTTATACTATTCTCATCAAATCCTGCCCTTATCTTGATTGTAAGCGGCTTATCAAGCGCATCAGCCATCTTCTCGACTATTCTTCCGACAAGCACAGGATCCTTCATAAGTGCCGAACCCTCACCGTTATTGACTACCTTTGGAACAGGACATCCCATATTGACATCAATTATATCAAACTCTCTTTCTGAAAGTCTCTTTGCTATATCAGCCATGATATCCGGGTCTGAACCAAAAAGCTGCAATGCAAGCGGCCTCTCCTCTGGCACTGTCTTCATCAGGTCTTCTGTATTCTTATTGTTATACAGCACAGCCTTAGCACTGACCATCTCTGTACACATAAGCCCACAGCCCTGCTCCTTGCATAAAAGTCGAAATGGCAGGTCTGTTACTCCTGCCATCGGTGCCAATGCAATATTGTTCTTTATCTCAACATTTCCAATTCTCATAATTACTCCATGCCTAAGAAGAATACCTTAAAGAACATCTCAAGTGATTCAAGAAGTTCTCTCTTCTCATACTGATACTTCTTGACGAGCATACCGCATGCTATCTCGTCATACAGTAAATCGCCCTCGTCTGCTGATGATTTGAACAAAAGATTGCCTTCCTCATCGAATTCCATATCAAGTATTCCACCAACTTCCTCTGTGAAAAGAACGCACATAATCTTTAACTCGTTCTTTACATCATCCGGAAGCTTATCAAAATCAGGGTTAAAATAGTATTTCTTCTCATAAGAATTAGATACACATAAAACTACATTTTCATCAAACATATCCATATAATCCTCTCACAGAAACCTCTCCGGTTCTGATAATCTTCTCGCCCTCGTCTGTCTTAATGATAAGTTCGCCCTCATCATTGATTCCAAGTGCTTTTCCAACAATTTCCTTGTCAGCATATATTGCCTTGACGTCGCCGCCCTTATTGACAAGCATTGAATTATAGTCTTCTTTAAGCCCAGCCAGATTCTGTGTCTTAACAAATGTATCATAGTACTTTGCAAAGCTCTCTGAAAATGCGGCTACTATACGGCTTCTTTTCAGATGGTCGCCAGTCTCAAGATACAGAGAAGAAGCTGTTGCCTTGATTGAATCATCAAATTCTGTCGTATTAACATTAATTCCCATACCAATAACTACATAATGTATGTAATCCATCTCAGCACTCATCTCTGTTAATATTCCACATACCTTCTTCTTATTAAGAACTATATCATTAGGCCACTTTATACGGCACTCTGCATCATTTCCGTCCTCTGTAAGAACCTTGTGGATTGCCTCCTGCACAGCCATGGCTGCCACTATTGTAAGCATTGACGCATTGACTGGTGCAATATCCGGTCTTAAAAGAAGTGACATCCATATCCCACTTCCTGCAGGAGAAACCCAATTCCTGCCGCGTCTGCCCCGGCCACCTGTCTGACTCTCTGTTATATAAAGTGTTCCATCCGCTGCATTATCTCTCTCTGCCGCTCTCTTAGCTTCGTTGTTAGTAGAATCTGTCTCGTCATAATACACTACTTCGCGGATAATTCCGGTTGTACTGCCTGTATCCACACAGGTAAGCTGACTCATTATCTCGCCTGATGTAAGAATATCAGGATACTTTGTTATATGATATCCCTTATTCTGGACTGCCTCTATAACATAGCCTTCTTCTTTTAACTGGTTTATCACCTTCCAGACAGCCGTTCTTGAAACCCCCAGCATATTGCACAGTGCCTGTCCTGACACATATCCATCTGATTTTCTCAAAACATTTAAAATCTTAGTCTTCATACCATTACCCGCCATGCTATTACTGCCATAAGTAGAAGTCCTAACGTAACAACTGTAAGAATAACGCCTGACACCGTTCTGTCGCTCATGAAATTTTTCGCAGCCGTAAGACCGTTTACCAGTGCTCCAAGGAAGAATTCAACTGCAAACAATATGCCGCTTCCGCTTCTTAGAAACAATATGATAATAAATACAATTCCTATTGCAAATGTGAGTGCTATATTGGCATAGTCTATGAGCATCTTGCTCTTTCTATACGCGCCACTCGTTGTATAATACATAACGCCTCCATACCTTACGAATTAACCGTTGCCAATTACATTTTTACTTATAAGCTCCAAGTGTAGCTGCCATCACAGCCTTGATTGTATGCATTCTGTTCTCAGCCTCATCGAATACAACTGACTGCTCTGACTCAAATACTTCATCTGTAACTTCCATCTCATCAAGACCGAATTTGTCATGAATTTCTTTACCAATCTTAGTCTTAAGGTCATGGAATGCAGGGAGACAGTGCATAAATATTGCGTTCTTAGAAGCATTGTCCATAACTGCCTTGTTAACCTGATATGGAAGAAGTGCCTTGATTCTCTCTGCCCATACTTCGTCAGGCTCACCCATTGATACCCATACATCTGTATATAATACATCTGCATCCTTAGTTCCTGCCTTAACATCTTCTGTAAGTGTTACTGAACCACCGCTTATCTTTGCCCATTCCTCACACTGTGCAACGAGTTCCTTGTCAGGGAAATATTCCTTAGCTGTGCAGGCTGTGTAATGAAGTCCTAACTTAGAGCAGACAATCATAAGTGAATTACCCATGTTGTATCTTGCATCACCCATGTATACGAACTTAACACCCTTTAATCTGCCGAGCTTCTCTTTGATTGTAAGCATATCTGCAAGCATCTGTGTTGGATGGTATTCGTTAGTAAGTCCGTTCCATACAGGCACGCTTGAATATTTTGCAAGATCTTCAACTATCTCCTGACCGAATCCTCTGTATTCGATTCCTTCAAACATTGTACAGAGAACTCTTGCTGTATCAGCAATGCTCTCTTTCTTGCCAATCTGTGAACCTGTTGGGTCAAGATATGTGACACCCATACCAAGGTCATGGGCTGCTACCTCAAATGAGCAGCGTGTTCTTGTACTTGTCTTCTCGAATATAAGTGCAACATTCTTTCCGATAAGTGGCTGTTCTACAATGCCCTTTTTCTTCTTATCCTTAAGCTCTGCTGCTAAGTCTATCAAATATAAAATCTCCTCAGGTGTATAATCCTTGAGTGTTAAAAAGTCGCGTCCCTTTAAATCCATGACATCCTCCTGTCTGTATGGCAAATTCGCATACATTGAATAATTAATAACTTTGTTCATTCTATCGCAATTATAGTCCTTCGTCAAATGCGTTGTTTAATTGGTGTAGTGGCAAGACGGTCGGTTGTGGGAGATGGCGGAGAGCTTCCGTTAAACTTCCCGGCATAATAATAGGCACTGGGCGTTCCATGCTTCGTCCCCGACCGTTAACGCTGGCAACGCACATCCTTGTGCGCGCCAGCTCACGCGTCCGTCCATGGACGCGTGTACACTCATTCTTTCTACATGCCCAGTACCTTTATTATGCGTTCAGTTTAAAGTCAGCTTTCCGCCATCCCCCACAACCTCCCTTTCTCCACACTTCTCCAAATTCATGGCAGAGTAACTTTCCTCTCCTACACCTCTCCGGACTGGTTCGACTTTCGGCTGCCAGTTTAAAAGGCTGCACAACCACTCTACTTTCCATCAAAATTCATGGGAGGGGCTTTGCCCCGTCCCATGAATATTCCGCATCTGCCACGCCTTCCGTCCGCCAATAAAAAAGGTGGTGTGGCTTTTCTGACTGCAAACTATGCACATAATAAAAGCATTGAGCAAAGTCACTACCTAAGTGTACGCGCGTCCACGGACGGACGCGCGAGCTGTCTCGCACACGGATGTGCGTTGACAGCGTAACGAGAACTTAAACAGCCTTCCACGCTCAATGCTTATTATTATGTAGCGTAGTTTGTACGGAAGAAAACCACACCACCTTTTTTATCCCTTAATGGAATATATGATCTCCAATTATTACAAAATCTGAATAGTTGTTAACATCTACAGTATATAATGCCCTGAATGATGTATAACCACCTATATTATTAACGCCTGATAATGCCTCAAGTGCTGCCTGCATACATTCTGTGTTTCTTGGACCATTTGCAAGTCTTGCTGCAAATCTGTCTGATGGATTGCCTGCACCATCTGATACACCTGAGAACTGTGATCTCTGATATATAACCCCTGTAACTGTACCAGGATAATGTCCGCTTCTTACTCTGTTAAGAATAACATTTGCAACTGCAAGCTTTCCTGCATATGGCTGGTATCCAGCCTCCCAGTCTATGATACATGCCATAAGCCATATATCATCATCTGATACGCTCATAGTTGGGTTATATGTTATATCTGTTCCTGATATTGTATTAGCAATTATCTTCTGTCGTCTTGCTTCCTCTGCTGCAGCCGCCGCTCTTTCAGCTTCTGCCTCTGCCTCAAGTCTTGCTTCTTCTGCAAGTCTTTCAGCCTCTTCTTCTGCTTCAATAGCTTCAATCTCTGCTATTGTATATCCTGCAAGAAGATTATCTGTTCCAATCTGTTCTGCTATAGCCTCTGCTTCTTCTCCAAAACATAAGCACTGTGTCTGTACATAACCTTCGCAGTTTCCTGAACTAACTTTAGTCCATTCCTTTCCGACCATATCAACATCTACAAGTGTGTTAGTATATAATCTTCCCACAACCTGTGCTGTCTCTTCGTCAGAAGTGTCATAAACATCAAGATAAGGATCAGTAATTGCTACTGCCTTGTTCTTGTATGTTCCTGTTTCTTCATACCCAGTCACAAGAACCTCTTCTGTATTAGCTGAATAAGATGCAACCTTAATTCCCGTGTCAGTATTCTGTGTTTTCTCATAGGTAGTTGCCACTGCTGGAAGAACCGGTGTCATAAATAACACAATTGCAGCTCCCACATAGCAAGCAGCTTTGCTACTTCTAAGTTTCATATTATACTTCCCTTTCCGGCGGCTTATTTAGCTTCGCCTATAAATTGTTACAGAAATGTTACAATTTATTACGGAAATATAATAGCAAAGTTACAGTAATTTGTCAAATATGTTAAAACCCGCTCTATGAGCGGGTTTGCGGGTTTGTTTATTAAATTCATTTTGCCAAAAATAGTATATGACCATATATATAGTTGGTTATCTACACACTTCTCTGTCTGACAGCTTCGTATGTAAGAATTGTACATGCTATTGCCGCGTTAAGAGATTCCACCTCTCCCTGCATCGGAATTCTTATAAGTGTATCTGCCTGCTTAGTGATATCATCTGTAAGTCCATTTCCCTCATTGCCTATTAGAAATGCGGTTCCTTCCCTGTAATCTTCACCAAGATATGTATTCTTTCCGTCAAGATGTGCAGCATATACCTTAATTCCGGCATTCTGACACTGTGAAACTGCATCGCTAAAATCCTGCACATATACAAATGGCACTCTGAATATAGAACCCATTGTTGACCTTATTGTCTTAGGATTATATATATCCACAGTATTAGAACTCATAACAACTCCGGTAACACCTGCACCTTCACCCATCCTTAATATAGTTCCCAGATTACCCGGATCCTGAAGATTCTCAACAAGAATCAGCAACGGATTGTCGGTAAGCATATCTGAAATACTGCTGTCATTCATTCTTACAACCGCCATAATCCCCTGTGGTGTCTGTGTCTGTGACATTCTGTCAAATACATTATCGGCGACAATCTCAATACTGTCAGAAGAAATCCCCTGCTTCTTAACCAGCTCATGCACATACTCAGGATTGTTACTATGAAATCTTTCAGACATATATATCTTCACCAGCAAATCTGCCGGCACCTCAGATACCATGCGGACTCCCTCTACAACATATTCTTTATTCTTCTTTCTTTCCCTGGCCTTAGAAAGCAATGATATAACATGCTTTACCTGTGAACTGCTCGTACTGGTTATCATTATGAGGTTACCTTTCTGCCATGCATTACTTAGAAAGTAATGCACTTATATTAAATTCATAATCATTAATATCCTTAGTCATGGCAAGTGCTTCATCAATATCATAATCAACAAACTTACCATCCTTGTATGCTACAAGTCTGTTACTCTTTCCTTCAGCAAGAAGATCAACCGCATAAGCACCCATAATAGACGCATACATTCTGTCCTTACATGTTGGTGAACCACCACGCTGCATGTATCCTAAAATAGTAGCTCTTGTCTCAATACCTGTTGCAGCTTCAATTCTTCTTGCCATTCCTGTAGAATGTCCGATACCTTCAGCATTAATAATAAGATGGTGTTTCTTGCCCTTCTTTCTTCCTTCTATAATATGATTAATAAGAGCCTGCTCATCATTGTCATATCTTTCCGGAAGAAGGATATCCTCTGCTCCATTGGCAATACCACACCACAATGCTATATATCCTGCATTTCTTCCCATAACCTCGATAATACTGCATCTTTCGTGTGATGTAGATGTATCTCTTATCTTATCAATAGCTTCCATTGCTGTATTAACAGCAGTATCAAATCCAATAGTATAATCTGTACATGCAATATCAAGATCAATTGTTCCCGGAAGTCCGATAGTATTAATTCCCTGTGCTGCAAGCTTCTGTGCACCTCTGAAAGAACCATCTCCGCCGATTACAACTATACCGTCAATTCCATGCTTTCTGCATACTTCAGCACCTCTCTTCTGACCTTCTTCAGTCATGAATTCCATGCATCGTGCTGTATAGAGGACTGTTCCACCACGCTGGATAATATCAGCAACGCTTCGCTTGTCCATATCAATTATCTCATCATTAAGAAGTCCGTTATAGCCCTTCTGAATACCCTTGACCTTAAGTCCCTTATTCAAAGCAGTTCTTACAACTGCACGGATAGCAGCATTCATGCCTGGAGCATCTCCACCACTTGTTAATACGCCGATTGTTTTAATTTCCTTTGCCATAACTTCCCCTTTCTTATCTCTTAATATTATTTTCTGCTTTATGTTACCACATTATAAAAGAAAAATCTTCTTTTTTTGATAATTTTTTACCAATGTTAATTAAAATTTATGTTGTAGCAACATTTTTCTCACCATATTTACTCTTAAGAATATAAAGCAGGTCTGATGTCACCTTCACGCACTGACTCTGTGGAAGCGCTATTCTCTGTTTTTCTGCCACACAATATATTGTGACTGTGTCTTTACCGTCCGATTCTTTGAAAATATCAGCAAGCTCATCCCTGTGTGTCTCATACTCAGCAAGACTGTCAAACCTGAGCCACAATCTTCTTGGAACACTGTCAAAGCTCACAACACTGTCTGCCGTAAGTCTTGCAGGTTTGTCGGCATCTGCCTGTATTCTTCCCGTAACAAATACTTTGTTGGTCGTATCAAAAAGTCTTTTATATTTTTGATAATTTCTTGCAAACATGATTACCTCAACGCTTCCAACAAAATCTTCTATTGTAAGGTACGCCATCTGCTGGCCTGAACCGGTAGTAATAACCTTAATGTTACTTATAAGGCCACCTATCGTCTGCTTTGAACCGTTCATAAGCTTTGCCTGTCCGGTTTCCTCATCAATAAGAAAATCTGTACTTCTCGCAGAAATATGCTTCTCCCACATACCAGTATATTCATCCAGCGGATGTCCTGTTACATATACACCGAGAACTTCTTTTTCACGTTCAAGCAGATCCTCCTTTTCAAACTCCTGAATATCAGGTACTTTCATTTCAAGGCTCTGTTTATCCTCTTCACTTACGAAATCGAATAGTGACATTTGTCCTGAAATAGCATCTTTATTCTGCTTAACAGCACTATCAATCATTCTCTCATAGACATTCATCATGCCCCGTCTCGTATTACCAAATGTGTCAAATGCACCTGCAAGTATAAGATGCTCAACTGTTCTCTTATTAATTGCCCCTGCCATTCTTGTAATAAAATCCTGCATGGAGTGAAAATCGCCATTATTGGTCCTTTCTTCAATAATCGCAGTAATTGTAGGTCTTCCCATACTCTTTACCGCATTAAATCCAAACCTTATATTCTTACCTTCAACACCGAAATCAGCAACTGATTTATTGACATCAACAGGAAGAATACTAATTCCCATCTCTCTTGCTGCAAGAATATATTCTGCGACCTTACTTGTTTTATCAGTTACACTTGATATCAGCCATGCCATATACTGTACAGGAAAATGTACTTTCAGATATGCTGTCTGATATGCCACAACCGCATAGCATGCCGCATGTGACTTGTTAAATGCGTATTTTGCAAAATCCATCATCTCATCATATATCTTATTGGCAGTCTGTTCATTTATGCCATTCTTAATACAGCCTGGTACTCCGTTAGCCTCATTACCATATACGAAATTCTGACGTTCCTGCTCCATTACATCAAGCTTTTTCTTAGCCATTGCTCTTCGCACATTATCACTACCGCCCCACGAATATCCGGCAAGGTCACGGACAATCTGCATAACCTGCTCCTGATAAACCATACAGCCATATGTCGGCTCTAAGATTGGCTCTAACTGCGGGCATTCATAGGTTATGTTTCCCGCGTTCTCTTTTCCTTTAATATACTGTGGTATGAAATCCATTGGTCCCGGTCTGTAAAGCGATATACCGGCAATTAAATCCTCTAAACAATCCGGTTTTAACTCTTTCATGAAGTTTCTCATTCCGCCACTCTCTAACTGGAATATACCTGCACATTTGCCCTGACTTATACATTCAAATACAGCCTTATCGTTATATGGTATATTATCCACCGAAAATGCAGGGTCAATCTGCTGTTCACATTTTTCAGTCTGTTGGATTACAGTTAAGTTTCTAAGACCTAAAAAGTCAAATTTTAACAGTCCCAGATGTTCCAGAGTAGGACCTTCAAACTGCGTAACCTTAACATTATCTGCTCCAACTGCAACCGGAACATACTCTCCAACATCCTTCTGACTGATAAGAACACCTGAGGCATGAACTGAAGCATGCCTTGGCAGTCCTTCAAGTCTCTTTGCTTTATCTATAAGATCTCTCACTGTCTCATCAGCTTCATACAATGCCTTAAACTCAGCATTTGGCTTAATGTCCCTGTCTGCGTCACCATTCATTGCACTGTCAATCGTAACACCAACCTTCTGTGGTATCATCTTCGCAATGTTATCAACCATCGCATATGGAAGATCCATAACCCTTCCGACATCTTTAATAACGGCTCTTGCTGCCATAGTTCCAAATGTGATTATCTGGCACACACATTCTTTACCATATTTTTCTATAACATAATCAATAACCTTCTGTCTGCCTTCTGGTGCAAAGTCCACGTCAATATCGGGCATGGACACACGCTCAGGATTCAGAAATCGTTCGAATACAAGATTGTATTTAACAGGGTCAAGCGTTGTTATTCCAAGACAGTATGACACAAGACTTCCTGCCGCCGAGCCTCGTCCGGGTCCAACCGGAATATCATGTGTCTTGGCATAATTAATGTAATCCCACACAATCAGGAAATAATCGACATATCCCATTGAATAGATAACTGACAGCTCGTAAGAAAGTCTCTGGAATATATCATTCGAATCCTCTGCCCTTTTTATAACAACATCTTTTCTGTCTGCAACTATTGATGCTTTTGCCTGCTCTATAATATCTTCAATACATACATCTGCGGTCTTGTCCGGATATCTCTCCTTTAACCCCTCATAGCATAAAGCATTAAGATACACCCATGAATTCTTTCCATATTCTTCTGGCACATCAAACGCTGGCAGCTTTGTAACTCCGAATTCTATCTCAACATTACATCTTTCTGCTATCTTATGAGTGTTCTCAACTGCTTCCGGTGCGTATTTGAACAATTCCGCCATCTCTTCCTCTGACTTTAAATAGAACTGTCCACCCTCATATCGCATCCTGTTTTCATCAGAAAGCTTCTTACCTGTCTGTATACATAATAATATATCATGTGCATCTACATCATCTGCATAAGTATAATGAACATCATTCGTACATACCAGTTCAATTCCGGTCTCATTATGCATACGCATAAGCTGTGGATTGACATAGTGCTGTTCTGCTATTCCGTGATCCTGCAATTCAAGAAAGAAATTTCCCTTTCCGAATATATCCTGAAGTTCAAGGGCAGCATCTCTGGCCGTCTCATACATGCCTCTTGACAGATATCTCTGCACCTCACCTGCAAGGCACGCACTCGTAGCAATAATTCCCTCGTGATATTCCCTTAACACTTCCTTGTCTACTCTCGGCTTATAGTAAAAGCCTTCTGTAAACCCTTTTGAGACTATCTTCATAAGATTCTGATATCCGGTGTTATTCTCTGCCAGCAATACAAGGTGATTATATTTATCCTCACTCTGTCCTGCGCCTTTATCAAACCTTGACCCCGGAGCTACATACACCTCACAGCCAAGAACAGGCTTGATTCCTGCCTTCTTAGCCGCCTCGTAAAATTCAATAACACCATACATCACACCATGGTCAGTTATTGCAAGGCTGTCCATGCCAAGTTCCTTTGCCCGTTTAGTAATCTCTTTTATCTTACTGGAGCCATCCAGCAATGAATATTCAGTATGCACATGCAAATGTGTAAAACTCATAGCATCTCCTCCCTATGTAAAAAAATATAACATATTTTCGTTTATTAATCAGCAATTTTATGATATTCTATATTTAATTATTAATGTAAGGGAGTTGTATTATGTTAATATCTGATATTCCCGTAGGCGGGTCAATTTCAATTGAAATATCCATAGATAATGTCAGCTACGAGATGCCTTCCTCTGTTGTTGCATCCAAGAATGGCTACATTCTCATAGCACCTTTTACATCAAAAGGTGCTGTAATAGATTTTTCTTCTTATAAGGATATTTTATTTAATCTTTATACCATAGACCCAGCAACAAAGAACCGTGTAGTCTGGAAGAATATTAACATAGAAACTATCTCTTATAAATCAACCAGTTTCGCATCTGCTTACTACAAAATCTCGACCAATGTTTTTGCCAGCATTGCCTCTGAATGCGACAGAAGATTTAATCAGCGCATTTCAACCGGGGCTTCGGGACATATCTCATCAGATACCACAGAAGCTGATATTCCGGTAACGTTAATTGATGTCAGTGATAAAGGACTTTCATTTTCAACCAGCAACGAACTATTATATAACTATAATAATACATATATAACATTTTCAGATCAGGCAAACGGAAAGCAGTTTAACTTTCATTTTAAATGTTTTATCATACGCAGCCAGTTGTATGGCGAACGCTACATTTATGGATGTATTATCCCAACTCCGTCCCGCGAATATCTTACATATGTTTTTCTTAAAAAAATTGAATCCAGAATCAGTTCTGCTAAGGAACAGTCTGAACAGACCGCTCTTAAAGATGCTGCTGACGTTGCTTCACAATCTATTGAAAGCACTTCGTCAGGATATCATTCACACATATCTGAAAAGAATAAGCGTTGATATAAGGGGCATATCACAATGTGATATGCCCCTTTATTATTAATCATCTTCTTTTTCTTTAGCTGTATCATCAGATTCATTATCGTCTGAATGACTGCCAATATTCTTCCATATATCGCTTTCCGGCTCACCACTAACTGTCGATGAATAGCTTCCATCTTCATTAAATGTTACGCTTTCTGCCACTTTCTCTGATGTTGAGAATAATGAAGTATCAACCGGCTCAGGTATTCCCTTTGCCTCTCTGAATATCTTCATGAATTCCTTGCCTGTGATAGTCTCATGGTCATACAGATATCTTGCAAGCTGATCCATTACTTCTCTGTTCTCTCTTATAATCTGCTTAGCCTCTTCATAACATGACGCAATAAGCTTCTTTACCTCGTCATCAACCTCTGCCTCAGTTGCCTGTGCACAGTTCATAGATGCTCTTCCGCTAAGATATTCATCTTCAACTGTTGATAATGCAACAAGTCCGAATCTGTCTGACATACCATATCTTGTAATCATTGTCTTGGCAAGGTTAGTTGCTTTCTTGATATCATCATAAGCACCATTAGTAACTGAACCAAATACAACTTCTTCTGCAGCACGGCCACCAACAAGTGATATAAGGTCTGTCATAAGTTCATCCTTAGTCTCAAGATGCTTCTCTTCCTCTGGGAAGTTAAGCACATAACCAAGTGAACCGTTAGTATGAGGTATAATAGTAATCTTCTGGACCGGATCAGAATTATTCTTGATAGCTCTTATAAGGGCATGTCCAATCTCATGGTAAGCAACAACCTGCTTTTCCTTCTTGCTAAGAACTCTTTCCTTCTTCTCCTTACCTGCTACAACTGTATCAAAAGCACCAAGAAGGTCCTTCTGGGTAACAACATTTCTTCCATTCTTAACTGCCGCAATAGCAGCTTCATTAATGATATTGGCAAGGTCTGAACCAACAAGACCGCTTGTTGCCATTGCAATCTCATCAAAATCAACTGTATCGTCCATAAGCACATCCTTAGAATGTACCTTAAGAGTCTCAATTCTTCCCTTCTTATCAGGTCTGTCAACGGTAATTCTTCTGTCGAGACGACCTGGTCTAAGTAAAGCCTTATCAAGTACTTCCGGTCTGTTAGTTGCTGCAAGAATGAATATTCCCTTAGAAGAATCAAAACCATCCATCTCTGCAAGTAACTGGTTCAATGTCTGCTCACGCTCGTCATTGCCACCGCCATACTTGGAATCTCTGCTCTTACCAATAGCATCAATCTCATCTATGAATATGATACAAGGTGCCTGCTTGGTAGCTTCTTTAAAAAGGTCTCTTACTCGTGAAGCACCAACACCTACGAACATCTCAACAAAATCTGAACCTGCAAGTGAGAAGAATGGTACATTAGCCTCACCAGCTACTGCCTTCGCAAGAAGTGTCTTACCAGTTCCCGGAGGACCTACTAAAAGAGCACCCTTTGGAAGCTTGGCACCAATCTTTGAATACTTATCCGGATTATGAAGGAAATCTACTATCTCTGTAAGCGACTCCTTCGCCTCATCCTGTCCTGCTACATCTTTAAATGTAACACCTGTCTTCTTCTGTACATATACCTTAGCGTTATTCTTGCCGACACCCATGCCGCCCATCATACCGCCGCCCTTGGATATTCTTCTATATACAAAGGCAAATATTACATATATGAATAAGAATGGTAATACATATGCAACCAGAAATTCTACTATTGATGAATTAGAATCTGGTATATAACCTGAGAATTCAATACCTTTTCTCTTGAGTAATGGAACAAGTGTGTCATCATTAACATATCCTGTATAGTATGTGTAGCCTAACTTGTTCGCTCCCGGAGTATCCCCTGCACTGTCAACTGGTGTAATAAGAATTCTATCCTGTTCAAGTGCAACGCTCTTTACTTCATCATTATTAACCATCTCTATGAACTCATTATAAGTTATCTCCTTATAAGTAGCATTCTTTACGAGATTGTTAAGCATCGTTATTCCAATAAATGTAATAACCGCAGCAATTATAATAAAGACAATAAGACTGGTGTTCTTAGGCTTTTTATTATTGTTATTATTGCCGCCGCCATTATTCCTGTTGTTATTATTACCACCACCGTAATTATTACCGTTGTTGTAATTATCCATTCGGCTTCTCCATTCCTAGTTCTTTATACTCTCATCGTCTGATAACTTACATTAACAGACAATACCCATTATAAAGAAGGAATATTTATAAATCAACCTTTAATAAAAGGTTTCATACTATTTATTTTTTATTAAGATTTTAAAATATATCTATCCGCTTGAACTTTTTAATCAATATAATATTGCTTATCATAATAACAAGACAGCTTACAACTATAATATGCAATGGATTTATTATTCCACCTGAAATATAAGATGTATTAACATACATAAAAGCATTGCCTATGCACAAAGCATTTCTGATATATGCAGATAATATAACTACCATAACTACCATCATATATCCTACTTCTGAATTAATTATAAATGATACCATTAACTGTAAACTTCCCAATGCCAATGAAGTTATATATGACATTAACAATAGCTTTAAAAATACAACCGATGTATTACAGTTATTCGCTAATTCAACACCTGTAATCCTATATGCAAGTTCTGTACTAATAGCACAGCCAATATTACCCTGTAAATTTATTATGCAGACTAATTCAAGCGTAGCAAGCATACACAAATATACCGTTGATAAAGCACACCATACCCAGACCATCTTTCCAGCAATCCAGCTTATTCTGCTCTTTGTTCTAACTATTATATATCTTGCCCTGCTGTCATAATCTTTCCTTGCATAATCACCTATAACAAATGCTATAATTAACTGAAATAAAAGATATACAGCTGATGGCAGTTCCGATATTCCGTTGGATACATGTATCAGCTTTCCCCTGAAACAATATATCCATATGTCAGCTATTGTAAAACCTGTATTATCTATTTTCCCTTCCAGTACCAAATTGTTGTATGTATATATGTACATAACTGCAATTAATAGGGTTATAACAATTATAACAATATATTTATAAAACTTCCGTAATATCCCCTCTTTGATATCTAATAAAACCATATCATTATTCCTTATACATAATGTCTTTTTTTTGCACAATACACAGCGAAATTATATATATTATCAAACACAGAAGCGCAGGATATAAAAGACACCTTACTGGTCCAATACCATATTTTCTAACCATCTGTCCCGGCATCATTGTAATTCTGCTAAACAACACTTTGGTCAAATATGTATATCTGTCAAGACATACCCATATAATTGAAGCCAACATTCCAATACTTTTATTACTGCTTATCCAATATACAATCTGCGAAATAATAACTGTTATAAACAATATTGAAAATATCTGCACACTTAAATATACAGCCATTTCATATACAGATGGACATTTTTCCATAGTATAACCGGATACAAATCTAAATCTGCTATTCTCCATATCCCAGTTACATATTTTAATATGCACATTAAATATTTTTAATATAATGCATAACCCAATAATATTAATCAGAAGAATACTTGTCATTTCCATACATTTTGCCGTTATATTTTTGCAAATATTATTCCAATAATTTCGTATGCTTTTATAACGGATAATAACTGCACACCTATGACTGCTTCTTAAATCTGCCTGAATTATAACTAACAAAAAAATAAGCAGTATCATTTCAAAACCATAATATTCACTATATAAAATATTATCATATATACATACCTCTCCTTTGTCCGGACGGCTAATTCCATACACTATATATGTATAAATAAATGCGGCAATTATAAGAATTTCACATAAAATCAATATTTCTTTTCTTAATTTCATCTCATATTCTGCTGTTCTAAGACCATTTTTCTTCAATAACATATTTATATTCATCTACCCACTTTATATATTTAACACAAACATAATTTTTTGAGGATATGTACGATATACAAGATGCAATCCCTATTTTGATATATCATAACTTTAAGGCACATTAAGAGCATATGCCATCTTTATATCTGTACTTTCCCCCGACTTTAAGTTGACCTTATTACACTCACTGCTTGCTCCGTTACTCCATCCAGATGGCATACATTCCATAACAAAATTATAAATTAATGCCTCAATATTCTTATCTTCATCTGACTGGTTGCATACATTAAGCCTTACATATATATATCTATAATCTTTTTTACTTTTTTTCAGCTTTGTTATTATATTCTCATCTGTGAACTTAGTTATTGTCTGCTCTGTATTATCCATAAGTTCACTTTCCTCAAGTTCAATATTAAGCCCTTCAACTTCCAAGGCATCTACACATGTATAAATAACTTCTTGTGCTTCTGGAAATGCCGCATTTATCTTAATATAATTGACTGCCCACACAAGTACCATTACAGCTATGCAAATACCTATAGCAATCAGCTTAATCTTGCTGTTTAATTTAAAATTCTTATAAAACTTCATTATGCATCCCCCTATACATATATACAGCAAATGTAATGCCACATATTATTATGTATTCAATAATCAGGTTCAATAGCGTGTTATTATATGAATATCCAACCGTCATTATTCTGATAGGATTGTATTTTTCTAAATTAAAAAATCCCTGAATTATATAGCAAAAATAATTAAGAAGAAATGGAAATATCATTGTTATAAAATACACTGGAACTATCTGGCTTAACATAACACTAAAAGTGGTAAATAAGCCGGTATAAAAAAATATAATCATCAATTCAATAAATATATAAATATACGGATGTGTATATGCTACTCCTGATAAAAGACTAAATCCCCGTGGTTCATAAAATCCAACTACTGCCTGCATTTTTACTGAAGGCAGTATCATTGAACAGGCTATCAAATTCATCAACAACGGAACTACAACAACTATTCCTCCAGCTATATGTGAAACTACACATTTAACTATAAGATAATATTTTTTATCAATTCTGGTATATATATTTTCTATATACCCACTCTTTATATCAGAAACTGCACTATAACCATATGCGAATACTGCCATAAGCGGCATTATCATAATATATAACTGTCTAAGCGGAATTGCATTTTTCTGCAATGAGAAAAACCACGAATTAAACACTGTATTGATAGTATTTCCTATGCTTCCATCAAATGTACCTATTATATCTTTACTGTATCTTAACGGAGCTATAACAAATTCTATTCCTGTTATTACAATTCCCAACAACAACATAAGCCAAAACATCCTGCTTTTAAAAGCTCTTTCCACTTCTATCCTTAACAATGCACCTATCCTCATAGTTTT
>OGMJ01000605.1_pt1 | contig 20258 bp, 18 predicted proteins | sample 1573181 | NCBI WGS metagenome assembly OGMJ01 (sample SAMEA2582004, study PRJEB24529) | metagenome | biome: Human gut stool | place: China | collected 2011
AAAGGAGACCTATATCGTGGTTCGTTGCTCAATTTCTGGTGCGTCCGTCCTGCACACGGATAAAAATAGGCAAAGGAACCGTCTTTTTGTGCCAAAGGCGTAGCCGGCAGAAACATTTCTTAAGCCGAGGCTTTGCCGTTAGAATCCCTCCATTAACAAATCCAGGCGGCAATACAGCCGTTGTTTGACCTAACTTCAATTTTCCAAGCGGTGTTTCTGTGCTTTTTCGTTATTGCGTCCCTAAGGCTGTTTCGTCCACCGAGTTTTATCCGATTCCCTATTACGAATCGGTTTATCTGGAAAACCAATGCTTCACGATCGAGGCCGATAACCAATATCAAGCGGACGAAAAAGCTTATCGGTTTCTCGCCAACCTGCAAAAGAAACATGATTTAGCTTACGAGAAGCTTTTGGATGAACAGGGCATTCGCTTTCGTAAAAGAGAGGAAATCATTGAGCGTCGTCTGATTTATCTGAGAGATCTGCGAAGGCCGGGAGATCCGGATAGTTTCGGAAGCCAAAAGGATCCGAAAGTTTGAAATGAGTATCGGCTCAACGACTACTATCGAGAAACAGAGCTTCCTGAAAACTTCCAAGTCTCAGGCTATCGATATGAACAGAATCCGTCGGGTGGCCACTACCGTTTCTTCAGGCAGTTAACGGATCATCAGTTTGCCTACGGTCTGGTCTTTCTTTTGATTATTGTTTTGTTAATTCTGCTTCTTCCTCAGTTCCGCGGACTCGGAATGCTGGATGTGCTTAATTTAGATTGATATTTTTAGTACCCGACGGCCGAAATCAAATATCTCCACTCTGAGCGATCCTAGGACTTTGTTAGCAGCCTCAACAATTACAATCCAGCATAAATAGGATCAACATTAATTAGTTGAGGCTCAAAATTACTACGAAGAACAAAACCACCCAGAAGTCTGCGTTGACTTCTGCTAAGCCGCAGCGTGCCACCCCGGCTGCCGGAGTGGAAGCCGCTGAAAAGGCAATTGAACGGGAATTGAGGACGGCCGGGTTCCCGATGGAAATGGACGACCTGAAAGAGTATGTGATGCTTTCCCATAAAGGCATCTCTTCTGAGGTTTTTGATCGCGCTTTCAATAAATTAAAAGAGGCAGGAAGAATCTTTACGAATCGAGAAGACATCGTTCTTCTGACTTCCTCCGCCAAACTTCATACTGGGGTGGTGCAGGGGCACCGCGACGGATTCGGATTCCTGATTTGCGAAGAAGACGGTCCTGATATGTACATTCCTCCGGAAGAAATGACGAAAGTTCTTCCCGGAGACATTGTGGTCGCAAGAGAAGCAGGAACCGACTACAGAGGTCGAGGTTTAGCCGATATCGTCGAACTCGCCGACCGCAAGTTAAAACGCATTGTCGGCCGCTTTGAACTGAGACGCGGCGTCGGAATTGTGGTGCCTGAAGACGCAAGAATCTGCAAAACGATCTTAATTGCACCGGGCCGCTCTTTAGGCGCAACACCTTCTCAGATCGTCGTGGTCGAACTTGAAGATAAAGGCCTTCTCACCAATAGTCCAGTCGGCCATGTGGTCGAGATTTTGGGAACCATCGACGAGCCGGGAATGGAGACGGAAATCGCGGTTCGTAAGTTCGATCTTCCTTACAAGTTCTCCGAGGAAACAAAGAAAGAAATTAAGCGTTTCTCTGACTCTGTAACGAAGTCCGATCTTCGAGACAGAGTAGACCTTCGTGATATTCCGTTTGTGACGATCGACGGCGCCGATGCAAAAGACTTCGACGATGCGGTTTACTGCCTGCCTTTGGAAGACGGCAAATTCCGTCTGCTCGTAGCCATTGCCGATGTTTCTCATTACGTTAAACCCGGTTGCGCCATTGATAAAGATGCTCAGTTAAGAACAACGAGTGTCTACTTCCCGAGACGCGTTATCCCGATGCTGCCGGAAGAGCTTTCTAATGGCTTGTGTTCTTTGAATCCACAGGTTGACCGCTGCACCATGGTGTGTGACGCAATCATCGGCGCCAACGGATTGGTAGAAGCCTACCAGTTCTATCCTGCCGTGATTCGTTCGGCCGCACGACTGATTTATGACAATGTCTGGGCCGCACTCTGCAATCCTAATGGTCCTGAAGCCAAGGTCATGGAACACGTGCTCGGCAACGTTCAGGATCTCTATGATCTCTACAAGAACCTGATCAAGAGCCGTGAACTGCGCGGCGCGATGGATTTTGAGACGGTTGAAACTTATATTGTTGCCAATGAGCAGGGCAAGATCGAACAGATTCTGCCGCGCGAACGCAATGATGCCCATCGTCTTATCGAAGAAATGATGCTGGTAGCAAACACCTGTGCAGCTGACTTCCTGCAGAAGAATAAAGCTCCGTGCCTCTACCGTGTTCATGAACCGCCCAGTCAGGATCGTTTGGAAAAAGCCAGAGCAACTTTGGCGCCGTTCGGCGTGACGCTGCCCGGCGGAGATTCTCCCACTCCGGGAGACTATGCCAAGGTGCTGGAATCAATCGCTGATCGACCGGACAAAGCGATGATTCAGACGATTTTGCTGCGTTCCATGCAGCAGGCCGTCTACAGCCCGCATAACGTTGGTCACTTCGGCCTAGCTTATGACGCTTATACACACTTCACCTCACCGATTCGCCGTTATCCTGACTTGCTGGTGCATCGCGCCATTCGAGGTATCTTACGGCGCCGGAAATACGTGCCGAAGATTTTGGTTGAACCCAATGAGGCCGAGGTTCCTGTTCAGACAAGAGAAATCATCTGCAAGGCGAAACCCGACGACAAGAAGAAGGTTGCGCATATCGACTTGTGGGAAAAGCTCGGGTTGCTTTGTTCTGCTCATGAACGCCGTGCCGATGAAGCCAGTTACGATGTAATGGCTTGGCTGAAATGCAATTACATGCAGAAGAAACTTGGTCAGGTTTTTAAAGGCGTGATTTCAGGCGTCAGCCCCTTTGCAATTTTCGTTACGCTTGAAGACTTGTATGTCGAAGGCGCGATCCATATTTCCGGCCTCGGTGACGATTACTTCGTCTTTGATGACAAGTCCAATGAAATTTACGGCGAAGACTCCGGCTTGCGTTATCGCCTGGGCGACGAGCTCACGGTTAAGGTTGCCCGCTGTGATCTCGACGCAAGAAGAATAGAATTCGCTTTGGTTTCGAAGAATCGTCAAAGCAGACCGAAGACCGAAGCCAAAAGGAAAACCGTAAAATCTTCTGCCGCGCCGCGTAAGCCGGCAGCGAGAAAAACAAAGAAAGCACCTTCTGCTCCTAAAAAACGCTCATGAAAAAAGAAGATACAGTCCTAGCCGGCTTCCACGCCGTGTCCTCGAGAATGAAACGCGATCCTTCGTCGATTCGCATCGTCTACTATGATCCGAAACGTCGTGATCAACGTATGCGCCGGATGATTGAAGAGATAGAAAAGGCCGGCATTCGTTTAATGCAGGCCGACAACAATCGCCTGGACGGCTTTTCTCATGAAGTTCCGCATCAGGGCTTGATCGCTCTTGCTGCTCCGATAGATATCGGAATGTCTTTCGATACATTGATGGATAATCTGGCCGGTAATCCGCTTCTGCTGCTTTTGGACGGCGTGACCGATCCGCGCAATTTCGGCGCCTGCCTGCGTGTCGCAGATGCAGCCGGAGTATCTGCCGTGATCACGCCGAAAGATCGCTCCGCAACATTGACGGCAGCGGCTGTGAAAGCCAGTGCCGGTGCATCTGAAACCGTTCCGATTGTGCGGGTCACGAATTTGGCCGGTTCGATTGTGGAGCTCGTTGACGCTGGAGTTCCGATCATCGGCACAGCTGGCGAAGCCCAAAAGACTATTTATGAATTCGATCAAAAGGGCGCTTTCGGCTGGGTACTCGGCGCCGAAGGCGACGGTCTGCGTCAGCTGACCCGCCGCCGCTGCAGTGATTTGGCCAAGATTCCGATGCTGGGAACGGTGGAAAGCCTGAATGTTTCCGTTGCCGCGGGTATCTGTTTGTTTGAAACCGTGCGCCAGCGTACGGTTGGCTGATCAGAATCCGCCTTAAGCGGAATCTGAAGCTCTCAAAATCCGAGGTCGTTCAAACTACGGCCTCGATTTTTTTGAGCTGCTGCAAGTCCTTGTCTATGAGTTCCGGCACGGGGTCCAATCTGATGTGAAAAGCAGCTTCTCCACGAACGGGAGAGTGATTCAATGTGTTTGCTGCAGCGGTCAATGGACGTCGAGAGAATATTTTTGTCCTTAGGAGAACTCTGGGAAGACTCAGTTATTAGGAAATTTCTAATAAGTCGCTTCGAACATTAAAAACACAACCCCTAAGTTTGGCAGATTCTGATTGACCTTCTGGGCGGCAACGCCCATGAGGTCTATATTTTGGCCCTTTGCTTATTTATTTGTAGATATGTAGTAGATATGTTATAATTGAACTCAATATTTGAGGTGGTCTATGTATGTCTCTACTTGCAAAGGCGGAGCCACCGGGCAATACACTTATGTCCGGCTCATGGAGTCTTATCGGGATGAAAACGGAAAGGTTAAGCACAAGGTCGTGCAGAACCTGGGACGGCTCGACATCCTTTCTCAGTCAGATCCGAATTACTTGGAAAATTTAAAGAAGAAGTATCAGGAAGACTATGCGGAAAAGAATCGCCTTCAGTCACTCAATCGACTCGCTCAAGTTCAAAATCTGCTTAGTTTTGACAACAATTCTTCTGCCGGCGCTCCGCTCCCTCTGCTGCAGTACGGGCATTACCTCTTAAAAAAGATCTGGGACGATCATCTTCATTTGGATAGAAAGTTCAAAGACATACAGCACAGACAAACAAAAGCAAAATTCGACTTAAACGCTGTCGTCTCCTACCTCTGCTTCTTGAAAATTCTTGATCCGCACTCCGTTTTTTACTCATTCGGAGATCAGGATGGTTTCTTAGGAGCCCCTGTCCAAGGCATCGGTTTAGACAGTTACTACAACTCTTACGATTATTTGTTTGAGCACAAGGACTCGATCATGAAATTCTTCAATCGCTCAATCAATAATCAGCTTGGGAAAACAAAGGCTACGTTGATTTTTTATGACGTGACCAATGTCTACTTTGAAACGGCGCTTACTGACTTGGAATGCGGCAGACAGCAGATGGACTTCCAAGACCGACTTCAGGAAGAGGTGCAGCTGGCCTATGAAAGCGGCCAGCTGGATGCTGCATGCTTTGACAAGGAAGGAAGACTGGTGCCCGGCCAAAAAACGGATGATTTCATTAAGAAAATTCAGGCTCAGAAAATCGAATACCTTCGAATGAGAGGTCCTTCAAAAGAGCATCGCTTTGACCTTCCGTTAACGTCCATCGCGTTGGTAATTAACGAAGAAGGAATTCCGATTGACTTTTATGTCTACGCCGGAAACGCATCCGAATTCAAAACTATGGCTGCTTCGATTGAATCTCTGAAACAGAAATACAACGTTAAAGAGAGCATCGTGGTAGCCGACCGGGGTCTTAATTCTGCAGCGAACTTAAAGATGCTGCAGAGCAACGACCTCGGATTCCTGATGGCACAGAAAGTAAGCAATCTGGATCAGAAGACTACAAAAGCAATGTTCGATCCTGAAGGTTATGTCCCTATCATCAGGCAGGGAGAGGAAGTCGCCCGCTTCAAGGTCGTAAAAGACTGGACTAAGAAAGGAAAGCGCAAGGCTGAAGATACGAAATGCACTTTAGTTCTGACCTTTGATAAGAAGAGACAAAAACGGGATCTGGCAGTGCTCGAAGTCTGGAAGCAGCTCGTGCTGAAGAAACAAGCTCAGGGAATAAAAGTTAAACCCAAGAGCTCCGGCTGGGCTTCCATTGCAAAAACTTCGGAAAAAACAGAGGCAAGAATAGAAGGAATTGATGAAGAGACGTTTGAAGCTAAACGCCGTCTTGCCGGGTACGCTGCCCTCGTTTATAAAAACGCCCCCAACTGTCAGGACAATGACGCTGTGCCGGATGGACGCCTGGCCGCTGCCTATCACGAGCTTAACCAGATCGAGAGCTGCTTCCGAATTATGAAATCTCATCTGGGCTTACGGCCCATGTACGTAAGGAACTCAAATCACATTAAGGGCCACATCCTCATTTGTGTGATTGCGTTGGGGATTCTGAAACTGCTGCAGTGGAAATTGAATAAATCAGGAACTCCGCTGACAATCTCGGAAATCATACGTGCATTGAATTCTGCGACGACCGTGCCCATAAAAAGCGGCGATGAACTAATGTTCCTGCAGTGCTCGAGACCGCAAAATATCAGGAAGGGCTTAGAGAGACTGAGCCAAGAAGAACTTAAGGCTGAACTTGCAAAACGCAGAAAGCAGCCAAATCAGCTCGAAATACTCTTTAAGACAGTGGGACTTGTGCCTCCGGCACGCTTAGTTAATCTCAAAGAGATGGGGCGCTGCTTAGGAGTAAGACTTACAACAGAGGAGGCAATTCCGGAATTGATTAAAGACATGCTCTAGCATGTACACAAGACAATAATTTAAAAAAGCTCTGAACTCGCTGATAATCAAAGAGTTGAGAGCTTTTTGTTTGCCGGAATCTGCCAAACTCGGGTTTCTAATAAGTCGCTTCGAACATTAAAAACACAACCTGCGGCATTCAAGCCGAGGGTCCGTGTGGCGGCCTAAGCAGGCAGCTTATTTTCGTTAAGTCCCGTTTTGGCTTCTTTTTCGTAACTAATTTAGTAATCAGGATTTTTTCTTATGAAAGTGGTGTAGAATCACGCACTTTCTAGTCCTTGTCACACCGGAAGACGCTCCGGGCGACTATTTCCCATAAGGAGGTTCAATGCGTCACTATGAGATTTGCTTCATCGTCCATCCTGATCAGAGCGAACAGGTCCCGGCGATGATTGAGCGTTACAAGGCTGCTGTGGAAAGCCACGGCGGTAAGATTCACCGTCTCGAAGATTGGGGCCGCCGTCAGCTGGCATACCCGATCGAGAAACTCGTGAAAGCCCACTATGTTCTGATGAACATCGAATGCGGCCCCGAAGTTCTTGAAGAACTCGAAAACAATTTCCGTTACAACGACGCCGTTCTTCGTCACCTCACCGTGAAAATGAAGAAGGCTGAGACAGAACCTTCTCCGATGATGAAGGCTGTCGAGAAAGAAGAAGCCCGCAAGGCTGCTAGCGCCGCTGCTGAAGCTGCTGCTCCCGCACCTCAGGCTGCTGAAGAAGCCCCGGCTGAAGCCCAGGCTTAATTTAGGACTGCGAGGTGAACTCGTTCGAACTAGACGGAATTCTGGAAAAGAAAGACGTCATCCGCTACACCTTAGCTTCTGTTCCCATTCTTGATCTGACCATCCGCCATATGTCGGTGGTCCAGGAAGCCGGATCAGACAGAAAACTGAGCTTTTCCGCGGAAGCGGCGGCAGTCGGTCCGGCTGCTAAGGCTCTCAATGAGGTGGAACTCGGAAGCCGTCTGAAATTCAGAGGGTTTCTAACAACATCTTCGGCGCGTTCACGCAAACTTGTCCTGCATATAACGGAATTCGAAAAGGAGTAAATCATGGCTTTTGGTGCCAAAGGAAAGGGTAGACCTCGTAACCCTAATCAGCAGAACGCGCTTTTCAAGCGTAAAAAATTCTGCCGCTTCACAGTTGATCATGTTGATCAGATCGATTACAAAGATATCGACACACTTCGCGACTTCATCCAGGAAAACGGCAAGATCATGCCGGCTCGCCTGACAGGTACGAAGGCTCACTATCAGCGTCAGCTCGACACAGCAATTAAGCGTGCTCGCTTCCTTGCTCTTCTTGCTTACACCGACAATCAGTAATCGGGGGAAATCAACATGCAAATCATTCTGCTTGAATCTATTCCTCACGTCGGTCAGCTCGGCGACGTCGTCAAAGTTAAAGACGGTTTCGCTCGTAACTACCTGATCCCGACAAAGAAGGCTAAGCGTGCTACAGCAGCTGCGATCGAAGAATTCAAAGCTCACAAGGCTGAGCTTGAACGCGCTCAGGCTGAACGTCTTGCTAAGGCTGAAGAGCTCAAGGGCAAGATCGATGGTCTGACCATCACTATCGCTTCCAAGGCCGGCGTCGACGGTCGTCTGTTTGGTTCTGTGACCAACATGGACGTTGCCGAAGCCCTCGAAAAACTTGGTTACGATATCCACAAGAGCCAGGTTCGTACACCGCTGGGCGCTATCAAAGCCATCGGCGAGTACCCGCTGCAGATCGACCTGCACCACGACATCGTTGCTAACGTCAACGTTCAGGTTGTTGCTGAAGCCTAATTAAGGAAGAAATTCCTGAAGACTTCGGTCTTCAAAATGCCTCTCAGAAATGTCACATTTTTGGGAGGCTTCTTTTTTTCATGTCTCTGCTCTTTCAGCTATAGTTTTCTCATCTGCTTTTGAAAAAAAGGAAGTTCATAAATACGATGCCCGATATTCGCAGCGAAGATCGTGAAGTCCAGCAATACCGCACTCCGCCTTACTCTAAGGAAGCCGAAGACGGTGTTTTGGGCGCACTCCTGATTGATAACAATACGTTCGACCTGATCGGCGGAAAAATCGATTCGGAGGACTTCTATGACTACGGAAACCGCTTAATTTTCGAAAACATTAAGCGCTTGCTCTCGCAGGGCAAGCCGGCCGATATTCTGACGGTCCACGACATCCTGCGTGAGGGCGGTCTCGAAAAAGAGACCGGCGGCCTCGAATATCTTAACCGCCTCGCGGATTACAGTCCGGGTGCGGCTAACGTTCTGCGCTACGCGGAAATTATTCGTGATCGCTCGATTCGCCGCCGCTTAATTACGACGGGCAACGACATTATTAATGACTCCATGAACCCGGGAGCACGCGAAGCCAAAGACTTGCTTGACGAAGCTCAGGCCAAAGTCCTTCGCATCAGCGAGGATTTGTCCCGTTCGTCCAGCGGTTTCCAAAAAATCGATGCCGTCTTGGCTGATTACACGGATCATCTGCGTGAACTTTCAGAAATTGACAATCCGAGCAATGTCTCGGGTATCAGTACCGGCTTCCCGGATCTGGACCGCATGACAAGCGGTATGCATGAGGGTCAGCTCATCATCATCGCCGGTCGTCCGGCCATGGGTAAAACCGCTTTTGCTTTGAATATCGCGCTGCACGTCGGCAGCAATCAAGGTTTGCCCGTCGGTGTGTTTTCTTTGGAAATGTCGGCCGAAGAAGTGACCGGCCGTCTGCTGAGCGCCAAGGGAGAAATTCCTCAGGGAGAACTCAAAACCGGTCACCTGGAAAACTGGCGCGGTTTTTACGACGCGGCTGAATCCCTCGAGAAAGCCCCGATCTTTATCGACGACACTGCCGGTATTTCCATTCTGAATCTGCGCAGCCGCGCCCGTCAGCTGATGAGCCGTGTGGGCGGCAAGCTCGGCTTGATCGTGGTGGACTACCTTCAGCTGATGTCAGGCGAGTCCGGCGGCCGCAATGACGCGAACCGTGCTCAGGAAATTGCTGAAATTTCCCGCGGCCTCAAAGGTCTTGCCCGCGAACTGAAGGTTCCTGTGATTGCGCTTTCTCAGTTAAAGCGTGAAGTGGATACCCGTCCCAACAAACGTCCTCTGATGAGTGACTTGCGAGAGTCCGGCTCTATCGAACAGGATGCTGACGTCATCATCTTCCTGTACCGTGAGGTTGCTTATCAGCAGAAGACCGACGACATGGGAGAAGACGGACAGCCGATGCCGGCCGTCGATACCAATGCGCCAAGTGACGCCGAAGCGATTATCGCCAAGCAGAGAAGCGGTCCTACCGGTACCGTGAATCTGATCTTCCAAGGTATGTATACGCGTTTTGTCAGCAGAGCCACACAGGCACAAATGCACGCAGGTTACTAATCAATGCTGGATATTATTCTTTGGGTCATCGCCGCTGCCCTCATGGTCATCGGCTTTGCAGGCACCATTGTCCCGATGATTCCGGGACTCCCCCTCATCTTTGCCGGGGCCTGGCTGGCCGCGTTCATCGATCACTACGACGAGATCAGCGTAATGACGCTGGTGATTCTTGCAGTCCTAACGGTTATCGGACTGATTGTCGACTGGGTCGCTCAGACCCTCGGCGCACAAAAGGCCGGAGCAACCAAACTCGGTATTTTGGGCTCCTTCATCGGCACACTCATCGGTATCTTTACCGGTTTGTGGGGGCTGATTTTTATGCCGCTGCTCGGCGCCGCCATCGGCGAATTTATTGATCACCGCGACCTTCTCAAAAGCGGGAAGGTCGGTTTTGCCACATGGCTCGGAATGATGATCGGGATCGTTATTAAGCTCGGACTGGCCTTTACAATGATCGGCATTGTAATAGCGGCTCTCATCATTTGATCGAGACGGCGAGCATCAAAGTAAGAAAAGATTTTTAAGCCGCTCTCCTTTTAGAAGAGCCCGAAGGAACAAATATGCCATTACCAAAAGCCCCGACCGCTAAGGGATCCGTCCTCATAGATATCCCGGCCGAACTGCCGACTCAGGCACCTGCACCGAAAGCAGCCCGAGCACCTCGCAAAACCAAAGCAGCAGCGGTTAAACCTGCTGCAGCAAAGACTCCGAGTACAAACACCAAAGTTGAACCGATTTCCGCTAAAGAAGCCAAGCAGGAGGTCAAAGCTGCGGCGCCTGCTGAAACCAAAGAAGTTCTTAAAGAAACGACGCTTGCGCACAAAAGAAACAAAAATCTCAAGCACGACGGCAAGAACAAGCTCTATGTGCTGGATACCAACGTACTGCTGCACGATCCGACGAGTATCTTCCGCTTCCAGGAGCACGACATCTATCTCCCGATGATGACGCTCGAAGAGCTCGATAACCATAAGAGCGGCATGACCGATGTGGCGCGCAATGCGCGTCAGGTCAGCCGTACGCTAGACGGCATCCTGCAGAATTTAGAAGGCCCGATTGATAAGGGCATCCCTCTGGATACGCTGAATCACGGTGAAGCAACCGGTCGTCTGTTTATTCAGACCAAGCCCTTTGATGTGAAGCTTCCGATGCTGCCTCAGGGCAAAGCCGACAACCAGATTCTGTCCGTGGTGGAAGGTCTGAAGGAAAGCGTCAAAGACCGCGACGTCGTCCTGGTGTCCAAAGACATCAATATGCGTCTGAAGGCTGCCGCACTCAACCTTGTCGCTGAAGACTATTACAACGACAAGATGATTGAGGACAGCGACATCCTTTACTCCGGAACGCTGAAGCTCCCTGCCAACTTCTGGGACGAACACGGCAGAAATCTCAAGTCTTGGCAGAAGGACGGCCGTACTTGGTATCAGATCGAAGGATCGCTGGTTCCGAGCTTCCTCGTTAACCAATTTATTTGGTACGAACAGGAGGGTGCCACACCGTTCTATGCACAGGTCATGTCGGTTGAAGGCAACCGTGCCACTGTGCGTTTGATTGACGACTATCTCAATCCGAAGCACACCGTCTGGGGCATCAATGCCAGAAACAGAGAGCAGGCCTTTGCGCTCAATCTCCTGATGGATCCGAACATTGACTTTGTGACGCTGCTCGGCCAAGCCGGTACCGGTAAGACACTGCTCACACTGGCTGCGGGTCTGACCCAGACAATGGAGCAGAGACGGTTCAATGAAATCATCATTACGCGTGCCACGATTTCCGTCGGCGAAGACATCGGATTCCTGCCCGGTACCGAGGAAGAGAAGATGGCCCCGTGGCTCGGCGCTATTGACGATAACCTCGAAGTTCTCAACCGCGGCAGCGGCAACGGGTCCGATTGGGGCCGCAGAGCTTCTGAGGATTTGATCCGCTCGAGAATCCGCATTAAGTCCATGAGCTTTATGCGCGGCCGCACGTTCCTGAATAAATTCGTCATCATCGACGAAGCTCAGAACTTAACGCCGAAACAGATGAAGACGCTGATTACGCGTGCCGGTCCCGGCACCAAGATCGTCTGCCTGGGCAACATCGCTCAGATCGATACGCCTTACCTGACGGAAGGCTCCTCCGGTCTGACTTATGTGGTTGACCGCTTCAAAGGCTGGCCGCACTCGGGTCACATCACTATGCAGCGCGGTGAAAGATCCCGCTTGGCGGATTTTGCGAGCGACGCGCTCTAACCCAAAGCTTTTCCAAGAAGCCTCTGCAAGTCAGGGGCTTTTTTGTGCCCGCTGAATTCAGAGCATTAAGCAAATACTGTCGTATTCATCTTTAAATGCAAATCTTTCAATTAAACTCAAAAGATTACTGATAACAAACAAGTGAAGGTTCAGATGAATAACGATTTTCCCCGCATTAAACGACTCCCGCCGTACGTCTTTAACATTACGAACGAACTGAAGATGGCGGCCCGTCATCGCGGAGAGGACATCATTGATTTGAGCATGGGCAATCCCGACGGCGACACACCGAAGCACATCGTCGACAAGATGATCGAAGTGGCGCAGCGTCCCGGCACACACGGCTATTCCGCTTCCCGCGGTATCCCTCGTCTTCGCAAGGCCATTAGCGATTGGTACAAGAGACGCTGGGATGTCGATATTGATCCGGACAAAGAAGCCATCGTTACGATCGGCTCCAAGGAAGGTATCGCTCACTTAATGCTCGCAACCTGCGACAGCGGCGACACGGTCCTCGTCCCGAATCCGAGCTACCCGATCCATATCTACGGCTCCATCATTGCCGGTGCCGATGTCCGCAGCGTCCGCATGGGTCCGGGCATCGATTTCTTCAGCGAATTCGAAAGAGCTGTTACGGAAACGACTCCGAAACCCAAACTTATGATTTTGGGCTTCCCGAGCAACCCGACCGCCCAGTGCGTAGATCTCGACTTCTTTGAAAAACTCGTTGCGCTTGCCAAGAAGCACGGCGTCTACATTGTTCATGACTTGGCTTACGCCGACATCGTCTATGACGGCTTCAAGGCTCCTTCCATCATGCAGGTGCCAGGTGCTAAGGACGTCGCCGTTGAGTTCTTCACCATGAGCAAGAGCTACAACATGGCCGGTTGGCGTATCGGCTTCATGGTCGGAAACCGTGACCTCGTCGGCGCACTGACCCGCATTAAGAGCTACCACGACTATGGCACGTTCACGCCGATTCAGGTCGGCGCGATCGAAGCTTTGAACGGTCCGCAGGAGTGCGTTGAAGAAGTCAGAAAAGAATACGAACACCGCCGTGACGTAATGGTCAAAGGCCTGCATGACTTAGGCTGGATGGTGGAAAAACCTAAGGCCTCCATGTACATCTGGGCCGAACTGCCCGAGTTTTATAAGTCCATGGGCAGCGTGGAATTCTCCAAGCGTCTGCTGGAAAAAGCCAAAGTGGCGGTTTCTCCCGGCATCGGCTTCGGTGAATACGGTGAAGGTTTTGTGCGTATCGCCCTGATCGAAAACGCTGATCGTATCCGTCAGGCGCTGCGCGGCATCCGTCAGATGTTCAAGGAAGACGGTTTGATTCAGCCTAAGACGAAGAAATTCCATCGCCGCTGGAAGGGTGAGCCGGTCCGGGCTGTCCCGGAGAAGAAACCTGCGGCACCCAAGTTTGCCAAGGTAAAGAGCATTCCTACCAAGAGTACGAAGAAACCGAAGGCAAAGGCAGCAGCTAAGAAAAAATAATTAACGTAAGGAGAGGAAATGGCAACGGAAATCAAAGTCGGTTTGGCCGGGTTCGGTAATGTCGGGAAAGGCACCTACGACATCTTAAAAAGAAACCACTCTTTAATCGGCCAAAGAGCAGGCGCTCCGATCTCGGTCAAACGTGTCACCGTCCGCAACGTCGACCGTGTTAAACCTTTGGTCGACGAAGACGTGATCGTCACCAACGATTGGCATGACCTGGTCAACGATCCGGAAGTCAACGTCGTGGTGGAAGCCATGGGCGGTATTGAGCCCGCAAAATCTTTGATTTTGGCCGCCATTAACGCCGGCAAGCATGTTGTGACCGCCAATAAGGCGCTGCTTGCCGAGCACGGCAATGAGATTTTCTCTGCTGCTCTGGCTAAAGGCGTCAATGTTGCATTTGAAGCCGCCGTTGCCGGATCCATTCCGATCGTTAAAGCGCTGCGTGAAGGCTTAGCCGCCAACCGAGTCTCTTCGATCGCCGGCATCATCAACGGAACCTGCAACTTTATCCTCTCCACCATGCGTGATACCGGACGCAGCTTTGACGATGTCCTCAAAGAAGCTCAGCGTTTGGGATACGCTGAAGCCGATCCGACCTTCGACATCGAGGGTACGGACTCCGCTCATAAACTGATGCTTCTGTCGGCCATTGCCTTCGGCGTTCCGGTCGATATGTCTAAAGTTCATATCGAAGGCATTACACATCTGGAAGCCAAGGACATTAAGTTTGCCGAAGAACTCGGCTACCGCATTAAGCTGCTCGGCATCACGAAGTACACCGATTACGGCATCGAACTTCGCGTCCATCCGGCACTTGTCCCCACACGCCGTCTGCTGGCTAATGTGGAAGGCGCAATGAACGCCGTCGTTGTGAAAGGCGACGCAGCCGAAAGTTCTCTTTACTACGGCAAGGGCGCCGGCTCCGAGCCGACCGGTTCTGCCGTGGTGGCCGACTTGATCGATATCGCCAGAACTGCGGAAGTAGCAGTCTCCGAGCGCCCTCGCATGCCGACGACAACGCACAACCCGAAGGCCAAATCTTTTGCCGATTTCGGCGACACGGTTTGCTCTTATTACCTTCGCATTCCGGTTGAAGACAAGCCCGGTGTTTTGGCTGAGATCGCCCGTATTCTGGCCGACAACAAGATTTCTATCGAGTCTCTGATTCAGAAAGAAGCGCCTCTGGAAGATGCTTCCACCGAAATCATTCTGCTGACGCACAGCACTCGCGAAGCGGATATCCAAAGAGCCATCCGTACGATGCAGCAGCTTGCCAATGTTCGCGGCGCAATCGTGCTTCTGAGAAAGGAAGAATTACAGTAATGCAATACGTTTCTACACGCGGCGGCGTGCCCGCCGCCTCTTACAGCGAAATTGTCCTTCAGGGTTTGGCGCGCGACGGCGGCCTGTTTGTGCCGAGGGTCTACCCGCAGGTTTCGAAAGAGACCTTAAAGAACTGGCGCGGCCTCTCTTACGCTCAGCTCGCGACTGCCGTGACAAGTCTTTTTGCCAAAGACATGCAGCGCTCGGATATCGCTCGCCTTTGCGAAACCACCTACACGCCCGAAGTTTATTGTCACGGACGTGAAGGCACCGATTTCAAGAAAATCGCACCGGTTGTCTGGCTGGAAAAGGATTTCGGCATTCTTGAGCTCTCCAACGGTCCGACACTCGCCTTTAAAGACATGGCGATGCAGTATTTGGGTTCGCTCTTTGAATTTGTGCTTGCCCGCAAAGAAACCCGTCTGAACATTCTCGGCGCCACGAGCGGAGATACCGGCAGCGCAGCCGAATACGCTATGAAAGGCCGTGAAGGTATTCAGGTCTTTATGCTTTCTCCGGCAGGACGCATGAGCAAATTCCAGAAAGCTCAGATGTATTCACTGCAAGATAAGAACATTTTCAACATTGCCGTTCAAGGCAGTTTTGATGATGCACAGGATATCGTCAAAGCGGTTTCCGGCGATCTGACGTTCAAGACCGAACACCACATCGGTGCCGTGAATTCCATTAACTGGGCGCGCATTGCGGCTCAGGTCATCTACTACTTCAGTGCTTGGCTGCAGGCAACCGAATCTGAGGATGAAGAAGTCACGTTCTCCGTCCCCTCGGGCAACTTCGGTGACGTCTTAGCCGGCTGGATTGCCAAGCAGATGGGACTGCCTGTGGCTCGTCTGATCGTCGCCACCAACGAAAACGATGTCCTCTATGAATTCTTCCGCAGCGGCCGATATCGCATTCGCGATTCCGCCCATACGTTTGTGACGAGTTCTCCGTCGATGGATATTTCCAAGGCTTCCAACTTCGAACGCTATATCTACGACATCACCGGCAGAAACCCCGAGCGCGTGGTGGAGCTCTGGACCGAGCTCTCCCGGAAGAAGGAGTTCCTTCTCAACGCCGAAGAATGGGCAGCAGTAAAAGCAAGCGGTTTTACCGCCGCTAGGAGTACGCATGCTGATCGTCTCGCGTGCATCAAGCGAGTTTGGGATCAGTATGGCTTCCTCGTTGATCCGCACACAGCGGACGGTATCAATGCGGCAATGAAAGAACGAATCCCGGGCGTAAAAACCATTTGTTTGGAAACCGCATTACCTGCTAAATTTGCATCTACGATTAAAGAAGCCGTCGGCTTTGAACCTCCGGTTCCGGCCGGCTACGAAGGTCTGCTCGACAAACCGCAGAAAGTGCTGGAAATGCCTGCGGATGCGCAGTTGGTTAAAAACTTTCTCGCCGAGCATGACGTCGGGAAATAAGTTTTAATTTGAAGAGGCTTGCTTAACCGCAGGCCTTTTTGTTTTTATGAAGATAGTTAATTTTGTTGGATACTCCGGCAGCGGCAAAACGACCTTGATCGAGAAAATCATCGCGCTGTTAGCATCACGCGGTCTCAAAGTCTCGGCCGTTAAAAACGCCCATCACAACGTGGATATCGACAAGCCGGGGAAGGACTCTTACCGTTTTCGTGAAGCCGGTGCGACGCAAGTCATTGTGCATACCGACGAGCGCTGGGCTATGCTCACCGAGACGCCGAAAGATAAACCTACGCTGTCGGACCTAATTCGTCATTTAGATCCTGCGGATATCGTGATTGTCGAAGGCTTTAAGACCGAAGAGCAGGAAGCGCTTCGTCTGGAGGTTTGGCGCAAGCTCGAGCGGCATGAAACACCGATTTGCGCGCACGACAAGCGAATCTCTGCGGTGGTGACCGATACGACACACCCGGCATTTGGAAATCTGCCGATTTTTGATATAAATGATGCCGAAACCATTACTCGCTTCATAGTTCGAGAGCTAGGTCTCGAAGACGGAGAAACACGGAAATGCTGACAGTTGAACAAGCAAAAGCAAAGATTTTGGAAGGTGCGGAGGCGGTTGCCGAAGTAGAAGATATGGTGACCCTTTATTCGGCAGGCAAAATCCTCGCCGAAGACATCGTCTCCGAAATTAAAGTCCCGCCTCTGGATAATTCTCAGATGGACGGCTACGCCGTTCGCTGCGCCGATTTTGCAGGCGGTCGCCGCAATTTTCCGGTTTCTCAGCGAATTTTTGCCGGCCACGTCGGCACCGAACTTGAACCCGGCACTGTCGCTCGCATCTTTACCGGCGCCCCGATTCCTCCGGGTGCCGATGCAGTGATTCCTCAGGAAGAAGCTTCCGAGATGGAAGACGGCAGCGTGGAATTCCACTGCGAGCCCAAGGCAGGTGCCTGGATTCGAAGAGCAGGCTGCGATATCGATATCGGTCAGACTGTATTGAAGAGGGGCGACCGTTTAACGCCTCCGGCGCTCGGCGTTGCTGCGAGCGTCGGCGTTTCCACAGTTAAGGTTTATCGTCCGATTCGTGTTTCGCTTTTCTTCACCGGCGACGAACTCGCGATGCCGGGAGAAAAGCTCGTCGAGGGCGGCATCTATAACTCCAACCGTTTTGTCCTGCGCGGTCTGCTCCATCAGCTGGGCTGCGATGTGGTGGATTACGGCAATATTCCCGATACGTTTGAAGCAACTTTAGAAGCTTTCCGCAAAGCCTCCCGCAAGTCCGATTTCATTTTGACCAGCGGCGGCATGAGCGTAGGCGAAGCCGACTTCATTCGCAGAGCTGTTGAAGAGCTCGGAAAGATGCAGATGTGGCGCATCGCCATGAAGCCCGGCAAACCGGTTGCTAAAGGCGAAGTCCGCGGTGTTCCGTTTATCGGCCTTCCCGGCAACCCTGTCTCCGGTTTTGTGACCTTCCTGCTGTTTGCTCAGCCGCTGATCCTTAAACTTTCCGGCCGCAGCCAGATCGATGTGAAGGGTTATATCCTTCCGCTGGCCTTTGATTACAAGTGCGGATCCCGCCGCGAGTTCATTCGTGTCCGCCGCAACGGTGCCGGAGAGCTGGAAAACTATCGCACCCAAAACTCCGCGGTTCTGAGCTCCTGTACCTGGGCTGACGGTTTAGCCGACATCCCGGCTGAAGCTGACTTGAAGAAGGGCGATTTGGTGACCTACATCCCGTTTACGGAATTCAATTTATAAGAGGTCTCAATGAAGATTGCAGTTCAAACAGAAGACTTTGATGTTCAGGCTGAAGTAGCGGCACTGCATGGGTCTCCCAAAGTCGGAGCCGTCGTGATGTTTTTAGGCACGGTGCGAGACCTCAACGAAGGTGACGAAGTCGCTTCCATGACCTTAGAGCACTATCCCGGAATGACCGAAAAAGCCCTTACGGCCATTGTGAAAGAGGCAAAGAAACGCTGGGATATTATGGATGCGACGGTGATTCACCGTGTCGGTGAACTGTTCGCGACCGACCAGATCGTTTTTGTCGGAGTTTCCGGCGCGCATCGCGGGGAAGCCTTTAAAGCCTGTGAGTTCATTATTGATTACTTGAAGACCGAAGCCCCGTTCTGGAAGAAGGAAAAGGTGGGCGAGGGCACCCGCTGGGTACAGGCCAAAGAGACCGACGAAGCCGCAAAATCCAAGTGGAGCAAATAAGCTCAAAATAAGAGAAAAACGCACGTCCGTCTCCGCGGACTCTTCAGAATAGACGCATAGGGGAACAGGAGTTGATTCCGAATGTTTCCTTAACAAAAGGAGATTCAAACTCTTATGCGTCAAGATCAATTTACAACTCGGTTCCAAGAGTTGCTCGGAGAAGCACAATCGATGGCTGTTGAGCGTTCTCAGCAGTACATCGATCCGCTTCACTTGCTGCTTGCGGTATTAAAGGACACCGAGGGCACCGGAAGGACGCTCTTAGAGCGCTCCGGCGTGAGAGTCAGAGAACTCGAACGTAAGGTGAAGGAAGCGATCGGCAAACTGCCGGAAGTTTCCGGAGCTGCCGACAATGTCCAAATCAGCCGTGAGTTGATGGCAATCCTTAATTCGATGGAAAGAGAGGCCGAAAGACTCGGCGATAAATTCATTTCCACCGATCTCTTCCTTTTAGCCTTATGCGACAGCAAGTGTGACGCCGCACGTCTTGCGCAAGAGGAAGGCCTCAATAAACCGAGCCTAGAAAATGCAATTTTATCCGTGCGCGGAGGTGAAAAAGTGGACAATCCCGAAGCTGAGAACAATCGTGAAGCGCTGAAGAAGTACACGGTTGACCTGACCGAAAAGGCCAAAGAAGGAAAGCTCGACCCTGTGATCAGGCGGTTGATCTCGATTCGTTTAGCGTCCAGATTCTCCAGTTTGGCGATCTTCACCTTATAGCTCGGCTCGTTCTTGAACGTATTATCGATCACCCGTTGCAAGGACACCACGTTACGTACCAAGATCTTCCCGATCTTCCGCAAATGCGCCTTGACCGATCGCAGATAACCCAGCTTACGCAAATCGTTATCCTCCTTGCCATAATAATCGATCAATTGATACACCAACTGGATATTCTCATCGATCACTGAGGTAGAAATCTCCTCATTCGCCTCCAGAAGCAGCTCATAGAAAGAGAGATAATGCTCATCCATCTCGATATAAGGGCCGTTCCTGCGGATCACCTCACGCTCGATCAGGATATTCAATTTATTCTCATCGATAATATCCAACGCATAATCATAGCGAAACGGTAATGATTTTCTTTTCTCAAATAAGACCTCCAATAGGTCCTTTCCCAGATTTAGCGTGTTCGTTATATGGGGTATTGAATTATATATGTACATCCTAAACAATTAAGGACACAAAGGTAATAAAAATACAAGTAACCCTTTTTTCTCCGTGATGAAAAAGGATTTCCATCGTAGTGAAAAAGCTTTTTCATCACGGTGGAAAAAGTTTTTCACTACGATGGAAAAAGAGGAAAATCACGAAGAGTTATCAATCCGCCGGATAGACAATTCCCAACTGCCGGCGTACTTCATCGATAATCTCCAATGTAATCAAAGAATTATCAAGGCTATTGATTTCTGACTCCCGCTTGCCAGACAAGACGAGGTTGATAAATTCCGCTACCTCATAATAGTACTCATCCTTATCGGCGACCACGCTTAGGTCTTCCGGAACCGGTTCCGGGCCTTTTCCCATCGCCGGAGCTAAACGGGGAGAATACGTCACTTTACGGATGATATTGATCCGGTCCAAGGTCAAGTTCCCCTCCTCCCCTTGTATCTCGGTAGGCAAGGCGGAGTTGGCGATCTTAGAATAAATCACCGTGGCGTTCATCCCC
>OGMJ01000629.1_pt1 | contig 19769 bp, 6 predicted proteins | sample 1573181 | NCBI WGS metagenome assembly OGMJ01 (sample SAMEA2582004, study PRJEB24529) | metagenome | biome: Human gut stool | place: China | collected 2011
TCCGGGAAGTCGGGACGGATAAGCGCCGTACCGGAAATGACTCCACCGGGAATGTACGACCAGTCTGCGCGGTTCAGTCCGTAGCCTACAGTGGCTGATTGTGCGCCGACACCCGAGGCGAAGGAAGCCTGGTTGGAGCCCGGGTGGCATCCGAGAATGAAGTTGAGGGCATTGAATACCGGTGCTTTCGGGAATATTTCCGGATAGGCGGTTGTCAGGAAGTAGTGCTGGAAGCCGAAACGCTGTATATCCCAGCCTGCACCCCAGATGTTCGGACGGTAGGGAACGCCATAGGGAGTCTCCTGCACTTGTTTGTTCAGTTCTTGTTCATATCCGGTCAAAGCTTTGCGGAAAGCTGCTGAAAAGGCTTTGGCTTTCTTGTTCTTCATCTGTGCGAACAGTTTTTCCACACGTGCCGTGTACCAGCCGATGCGGCCTATCTGCTTGATGATGAGCTCCTGGTTGTCCAGAATGAAGTCCATATAGGGTTGTTCGCCGGTGGTGAGGTACAGCTCTACGGCTGCCTGCACTTTGGGGAACAAGGCTCTGTTGTTGCCGCTTCCGGTAGAAGCATATACTTTGCGAGCAATGTCGAGGCAATGCACACTCAATGTATCATTGAAACCTTTCAATACACGTGATACGGCAGCCAGCTGGGCAGCTGTCGACAGTTCCCGTCCGGGGTTATCCTCCGTAAATATCCAGCGGTCGTCTTCATTACCGATTTTCCCGTCGGTCATGGCGGCGGCATCACCCAGAAGTACGTACTGGCGCAGGTCGTTGCAGATGATTCCCCGGTAGAGACGTCCCAGTGCCAGGTAGCCGTTGACTACCGTAAGGGCGCCGTTCTCTACTTGTTGCAGCAAGTCATTCTTACCGTCGGGCTGGTGGATTTCCGTCACACGGTTTATCTGGTCGATGGAAGTCACGTCGAGATTCGGGTGGAAAGCTTCGTAGGCCAGTGCCAGGATATAGGATTCTCCGGCTTGGGATTCGATGCGGAGGTCAAAGTCTCCGGCATCGTGCCAGCCGCCTATGTTCACTCCGGGAACCACTTCACCCGGTTTGAACTTGGACAGGCCCTCTTTCTGGTCGTAGCCGTCGATATGATTGTGTGCCGGTGCCATCTGGGCATCGTCCATGTGGCAGCAGTCGTGCCATACGCGGTATTTTTCGTTGACGCGCATGTGGCACATCTGTACGGGAAGGAAGTATTCCAGTACGGGTTGCCATACGCCACGGGCATATACGTCATTGTCGATGCGGAAGATGGGAGACACGGAGGTATTGTATTTAATCTTATAAAGCCCCGGTTCCTTTACATCTGTGAAGTTTACTTTCAGATAGTTATACCTCAAGAATTTACCCCAGTTGGCAGGAGTGACGTTCTTGACAACCTTTTCGCCGTCGGCATCAATGCGGATGATTTGTGCCGTTTCCTTTCTGTTGTCACGTATATCCATTTCGATGACGGCTTCCTTGTCCTGAGTGGGATGATAACCTATCTGTGAAGTCTGGATAACCGGCTGATACATCCAGTCGGCCACTACGTTCGGAGTGATAATCCATTTGACGGCACCTTTGGTGACACCCGGTTTTATGTTGCTGCGCAGTACGAACCAGCCGTTGTTGTGGTTCATACGCCCGTCAAACAGTTGCAGGTCACCGCTCAATGATTCGATGGTAACTTTGTTGTAAGGGTCATCGGGCCGGGAGGTGAACTTGGTTCCTTTGGCATAAGGTTCGCTGATGATGTCGTCTGCCACAATCGGGCTGTAACCTTTTCCTATCAGTTTGTCCATGTCTGCCAGCGATTTTTTGCCGTCATGGTAGTTTCCTGTATGCAGATAGTTGGGCTGGGTTGTCATCAGGGGGGAGTTGGGCTGTTGCGGGAAGATGCCGCTCTGACCGTCCATAATCCAGGGCTTGCCGAAGAGGGAACCCGGGAAGAATTCAAGGTTGAAGCCCACTTTTCCGATGAATTCCTGGGGAATGGGGCGGTCAAGATCTACGGTCACCTCTATGTTTTTACCTTTGCTTTCCACGTTTACCGTATATATAAGGTGGAGGTCCGGGTAAATCATCGGGTTGAATCCGGTGAGATGGCGTGAGGAGTCGGGATAGCACAGCGTGGCGGTGATGCTGTTGTCACCGAGCTTCCGGTCGAGCTGTTTCGGTACGGGTTGCCATTGTCCGGGCGTGGCTTCCAGGCGGATGTCTCCGTTTGTTGCCACACGGTGTCCGTTCATGATGATGCATACCCCTCCCTGGTGTCCTTCGGGATAGATGTCATCAAAAGCCATGACGTCGACTCCCTGGTTCTTGAAATAACCGGAGGATGTCAGCTTGAAGTCTTGCGCATGCAGCGTACTGCTGCTGCAAAGCAGTGCCAAGACTGATGCAAATAGGAAATGTTTCTTTCTCATAGTATCTATTTTTGAGTTACGAAATTTTCTACTAATATACGGACTAAAAAGGAAACGGATGGCTTTTGTTTGTAGCCAATAACGTTATGAAATGTGTCTTTTTCCTCTATTTTTATGATATTCATTGTTATATTTGTCATACAATGGTGTTTGAACTGCCAGATACCAACGTTTGAGCTAATAAAAGCTGATGTCTGGTAAAACAAGGACTCAGTACCCAAAAACAGCCTTTATCGGAACCAATTGTATCCATTGAAAAAGGATGGTAGTGAGTAGTGGCAACTTGTTTTTTTGTACATTTGCAATGTAACTATGATTAATTCCTTAAATCGCTATATTATGAAACGTATGTTTTCCGTTTTTTTGCTGATTACAGTATGGTTGCTGGTTACACCTTTCCTGCAAGCACAGTCACACGTAGACAAGGTTTTAAAAGATGAAATAACCTCGGACTTGAAAGAGAATATCCTCTCTTTTTGGGAAAGATACAGCGTAGATTCTTCCGGAGGCTTTTATGGTTCATTGGGACGTGACGGTGCCCCGATAGCGGATGCTCCCAAAGGTGGTGTACTGAATGCCCGCATCCTTTGGACTTTTTCAACCGCCTACCGGATGTATGGCGATACTGCCTACCGTAAATTGGCTGACAGGGCGCAACGGTATTTCATAGACCACTTCATTGATTCGCAGTATGGAGGCGTATATTGGCTGATAAAAGCGGACGGTACCCCATTGGATACGAACAAGCAGACTTACGGCTGCTCTTATGCTATCTACGGTTTGTCCGAACATTTTAGAGCAACGGGCAACAATGAAAGCCTGCAAAAAGCCATAGAACTTTACCGGACCATGGAGAGCAGAATCAAAGACCCCGTAAACGATGGTTATATAGAATCTTTCACCCGCGAATGGGGAGTTCCCCAAAAGCTGGGATATGATGGAGATGGCGTTGCCACCAAAACAATGAATACCCATATCCACGTATTGGAGGCATACACAGCTTTATATAAAGTATGGAAGGATAATGGCCTACGCGAACGTCTTACAAAAGTAATAGATTTGATAATAACCAAGCTCTACAATCCACAAACACATCACCTGATATTGTACTGTGATTCGAATTGGAACAATCTGGATGACATCGACTCTTACGGGCATGACATCGAAACTTCCTGGTTGCTGACGGAAGCTGCAGAGGCTCTGGGTGACCCGGAGGTTATCGGGAGGTGCAGGAAGGTAGCATTGGAACTTGCAGACGCCTCCTTGAAAGAGGGCATCAACCCGATGGGCGCCATGATGTACGAACGGCATAAGGACAAAATCAGGAAGGATGCTTCCTGGTGGTGCCAGGCGGAAACTGTGGTCGGTTGTATCAATGCCTGGCAACTGACTGGTGAACAATCTTATTTGGACAGTGCCGTCCGCACTTGGAACTTCATCAAATCACGGATGATAGACAAGGAGTATGGTGAATGGTTCAGAACGGTGCTGGAAGATGGAACTCCCCGCTACAAGGAGCCTAAAGCAAGTATGTGGAATTGTCCCTATCATAACAGCCGTATGGGGTTTGAGATTGATACCAGACTGAAATGACAACCTTTTATAGATTTGATATTATGAAGAATTTACGAATTTTCCAGTTTGGAATAGTTGTATTGCTGTGTGGTATATTATCTCTGCCGCTTTCTGCCCAGACGGAAGTGATGGCATGGAGCAATATCACGGGTGTCCGTGTAGACGGTGAATTGATAGACTTTGAGTCATCCCTGCGTGTCGGAACCTTGAAAGGAGATATGGAGATTACTGGAAAGGAGAAGCAGGTCCGTCCCGTTTTCCATCGTGAGGAGGATATGCAGGAAGTGACGACTACTCTGCGAGGTGTAAAGTTCCATCAGAAAGTGACTGATAAGGGAAAAGGCTTGGTGGAGATTTCTATTGATGCGCTGTCGGACACGACTTTGAACCAGACAGCCTATTACTGTATTGCTTTAAGTCCGGAAAACTACGTTGATGCCAAAGTAAGGACAAGTGGCAGGAAGCTGACCGTTACTTCGGCCAATAGGAAATTGGAATTCAAGTTCAATAACTCTGTAAAGGCCACGGTTGAAAAAGAGTCTACCGGTACTGTTGTGTATATCTCGCTGATGCCGATTCTGAAAAAGGCTGGGAGAACAGCATTGTCTATGGAACTGCATGCTTCCGGAGTGATAGATCACAGTGACGCGGAAATTATATTGGATATGCAGAACCCGGGAAGTCTGTTTGCAGGCTTTGGAGGGAATTTCCGCCTGCAGAATCCTGTTGCCGACCCTAAAGTGATAGATTACTGTCTGGAAAACTTGCGTGTAGCTTATGGTCGTGTAGAATTTCCGTGGAGATTGTGGCAACCCGAAGAAGAATCCGATCCTATTGCCGTGGCACAGAATGGGGGACTGAACAAGCGGGTGGAGGAAAGTCTCCTCATGGCAAAGCGCTTGAAGGCGATGGGAATGCCGGTAATACTAAGCTGCTGGTTTCCGCCTGCATGGGCCATTGACGGAGGTCCTGCAAGTTATGCTCGTCAAGGCGGTGTCATTGCTTATCGTCTGGATAACCGGAAAAAGGAGAAGATTTATAAATCCATGGCAGATTATCTGTTGTATGCCAAACAGCATTATGGTATTGAGTTCTCCATGTTCTCGTTCAATGAATCGGATTTGGGTATTGATGTCCTCCACACTCCGCAAGAACATGCAGATTTCATTAAGGAGTTCGGTGCTTATCTGGCAGGGTTGAATCTTCCTACCCGCATGCTGCTTGGCGACAATTCGGATGCCACGACTTTCGATTTTATCCTTCCTGCTTTGAACAATTCTGAGATTCATAAGTATATTGGTGCAGTATCTTTCCATTCATGGCGTGGTTGTGATGATGTTACGTTAAAGAAGTGGGCGGATGCTGCCAAAGCGATTAATGTACCACTCTTGGTTGGTGAGGGTAGTACGGATGCCGCTGCTCATGGTTATGCCGAGATATTCAATGAGTCGACGTTTGCACTTTATGAAATCAATCTGTATACGCGTATTTGTGCCATTTGCCAGCCATTGTCCATCTTGCAGTGGCAGCTTACTTCAGACTATTCGTTGTTGTGGGGAGACGGCATTTATGGTTCCAAAGGTCCTTTGCGTCCTACGCAACGTTTCTGGAATATCAAGCAACTGGCCTCCACTCCGGCCGATGCCTTGGCCATTCCGGTCAGTAGCAGCAAGAAAAAACTAAACTGTGCGGCTTTCGGAAATATGGTGCGTGGGGAATATGCCGTCCATATGGTCAATAATGGGGCGGATTGCGAGGCTGTCATCTCCGGTATCCCTGCAGAAGTGAAGGAACTGAAAGTCTATGTGACCAATACAAAAGACTGCATGAAGGAAACTGCAGTGAAGGTGGAGAATGGACTGGTACGGGTACACTTGCCGGCTATCAGTTTCATTACCTTATTGTCGGATAAATAATTTTGAAATGGAATAATATTAATATATAAAGAATAGTGATATGAATATAACTACATGTCTGTTTACAGTTCTGGGAGGAATGGCCACTTTAGGGCATCCTTCAGAAACTGTACGTTTGAATCAGTTAGGGTATTATCCCCAGCAGGAAAAAGTAGCTGTGGTGAATGCCGGTGAGGTACGTGAATTTACCATAGTAGATGCAGCCACGGGCAATCGGCTACTTTCCGGCAAACCCGGATATACCGCTTCATCCGCTTGGTCGGATAGGAGCAGGACAATATTGGATTTCAGTGACATCACGGTACCGGGAAGATATCTTCTGTTGGTTAACGGCGATTCAGTGGCATTCGAAGTAAAGGAAAAGGTGCTGTCCCCTTTGGCCGATGCCGCTTTGAAATCTTTCTATTACCAACGTACGGGTATGCCCATCGAAGCGACTTATGCGGGTCGGTGGAGCCGTCCGGCAGGCCATCCAGATGACAAGGTGCTGGTACATCCCAATGCTGCCGGGCCGGAACGTAAGGCGGGAGCGGTGATTTCTTCTCCGGGAGGATGGTATGATGCCGGAGATTATAACAAGTACATTGTGAACTCCGCTTATTCCATCGGATTGATGCAGGCGATTTATGCCCGCTTTCCTGACTATTTTATCCGTCAACGGGTGAACATCCCGGAAAGCGGAAACCACACGCCCGATTTGCTGGACGAGATGTACTATAACCTGAAATGGATGCTGACCATGCAAGACCCTGCCGACGGAGGAGTCTACCACAAGCTGACTACCCCTTCGTTCGAGGGATTTATCAAGCCTACGGAGTGTAAGCAGCCCCGTTATGTAGTTCAGAAATCAGTAACGGCGGCATTGGACTATGCTGCGGCTTTAGCGCAAGCTTCCGTGTTGTTTGCTCCTTACGAAGAGGATTATCCTGGCTTTTCGGAAGTGGCTTTGCAGGCTGCCGAACGTGCTTACGCCTGGGCAGAAGCGCATCCGCAAGCGCTCTATCATCAGGACCTCCTCAACAAGCAATATCAACCTGCCGTGGTTACGGGAGCTTACGGTGATCGTAGTGCCGATGACGAATTCTTCTGGGCGGCTTCCGAGCTCTATCTTGCTACGGGAAAGCCCGTTTACCGGGAACAAGTGAAGAAGCATCTGCCCACTGCATATAAGACTCCTTCTTGGGGCAATACCACTGCGTTGGGCGTGTTTGCCTGGCTGCAACCGGGCAGGGAATATCAGGGTGAAGACGTGGAGTTGGCAAATGCCATGAAAGACCTGCTACTGGACTATGCTGCCGAGGCTGTGCGGGGTGCTGACCGCTCTCCTTTCCACGCTCCTTACGGCAACGATGCCAAAGATTTCTTTTGGGGATGCCTTGCCGAAGGGTGTGCTAACCAAGCCACTTCACTGGTTTGCGCCTATTTGCTTACGGGTGAGAAGTCGTACCTGACGAACGCCTACCGCAATATGGACTACATTTTAGGAAAGAATGCCACGGGATATTGTTATGTCACCGGTTTCGGGATGAAAAGTCCTCTGTATCCGCACCATCGTCTTTCTGCATCGGATGATATAGAGGCACCTCTTCCCGGTTTCCTTGTTGGCGGTCCCAATCCTGGCCAACAAGACGGTGTACCCTATCCTTCCAATCTGCCGGATGAGTCTTATGCAGATGTGGAAGGTTCGTATGCTTCCAATGAAATAGCCATTAATTGGAGTGCTGCTTTGGTGGCGTTGGTGTCTTCGTTGGATGCTTTGATGTCAAAATAATGTTTCTATTCAGCCTGCTGCCTTATAAATTCGGATGGGCTGATGTTGAACTCTTCTTTAAAATGTTTGGAGAATATCTTGGGGGAGTTATACCCCAAGGTATATGCAATTTCCGAAACTTGCATCTGGCTTTCTGTCAAGAGTTGTTGTGCACGTTTCATACGGATGGTCCTGATGAATTCGATGGGTTTCTTTCCCGTTATCTTAATCATTTTCTTGTAGAAATAGCTGCGTGATATATTCAGGCTGCTGGCAAGCTCCTCGACGGAAAACTCGGTTTCGCTGATATTGTCCTCTACAATCTGGATGGCTTTTTCCACCAGCTGCTGGTCAAGGGGAGTGATGGTGATACGGCTTGGCTCGATTTTAATGTCCTGATTGAATATTTCCTGACGTTTGACGTTCATCTCGATAATCTTGTTGATGCGCAGCTTGAGGACTTCCATATTGAAAGGCTTGGTGATATAGTCGTCTGCGCCAACGCTAAGCCCTTCCAATTGGTGTTCTTCACTTGCCTTAGCTGTCAGGAGGATAATGGGGATATGGGAGTAGCGTATGTCATTCTTGATGGTTGAACATAGTTCCAGACCATCCATCTCGGGCATCATGATGTCACTGACCACTAAATCAATATCTTCCTTTTCCAGTACATTCAGTGCATGTTTTCCGTTTGTGGCTTTTAATACATGATACTGCCTGGCAAGACTTTCAGAGAGAAATTTCAAGAAGTCGTAGTTGTCATCTACGAGTAGTATGGTGAATGGATGGGATTCTTCTTTTATTTCCGGTCCTTCGACCGGTTCTCCGTTTTTGGTTTCATTACTGTTCTGGTGTAGGGGTAGGGCAATCAGGAATACAGAACCACAAGGCTGGTTATCCCTGACACAGACAGTACCCTGATGCATCTTTACGTATTCGGAAACAATGTGCAGTCCAATGCCGCTGCCTCCGTTGTTCGACTGGTTTTTGCCCGACTGATAGAATCTTTGGAATATTTTCTCCTTGGCTTCATCCTCTATGCCGCAACCGGTGTCGGTAAAGGTCAGTTCCAGATTTGTGCCTCTTACGGCAATATCCAGTGAGATGCTTCCTTTATTGGGAGTGAACTTGAATGCATTTGACAGGATATTTGTGCATATCTTGCGTATCTTGTCATAGTCAAAATCCATGAATACAGAATGTTGTGGAGCGGTAAGGCTATAGCTGATGTTCCGTTTCTGTGCTATCGGATCGAAAGAGTGGAATATTTCACTCAGAATGATAAGGATGTTGTCATGTTTGCATTTCAGGGTTTCAGCCTTGGCATCCAGCTTTCTGAAATCCAGCAGTTGGTTAATCAGTTCCAGCAGATAGTCGGCATTTTGTTTGACCATATCCAGAATGCCTTTACGATATTCGGGATGGTCTACGAAAAACTCTTCAAGCGGATTGATGATAAGTGACAAGGGGGTCCGCAGTTCGTGACTTATGTTGGCAAAGAACTGCAGTTTCATATTGTTGATTTTCTGCTGCCTTTCATTTTCCACCTCGATGGCCTGCATGATTTGTTTCTGCTTTTGGCGTAAGCGCAGATTGCGGATAATGGACAGAAGGATGCACAAAACGATACCGCTATATATGGTATAAGCCCACCAAGTGCGCCACCAAGGAGGGAGTATCTTTATTTTCAGTTCCTTGACGTTGGGGCTCCATATGCCTTGTGAGTTGCATGCCTTGACGGATAAAGTATAGTTTCCGGCAGTCAGCATGGATAGGTTTACTTTGTTGTTTTCAGCATAAATCCAGTTGGAATGAATCTTATAGGCATATTTTATCTTATCCGTTTCCACCAGGTCGAGGGCAGAGAAGGACAGAGTGAATGAATTTTCCTTTTCAGTGAAGGAAAGATGTTGTGCACATTCAAGTGAGCTGCCGTTCAGGATGTCCGGATGGGTCATTCCGGATTTGAGCTCAATACCGGTAAGGTAAATATTGGCATCATAACTTGTGGTCAGGATGTCTTGTGGAATGATAGTCTGGTAACCTTGTGGCGTGCCTATCAGTATATTGCCGTTCTGTAGCTTGAGGATGGCGTGGACATTAGTATCGTTGCATATCAGTCCGTCGCTTACGGAGTAGTTCACGATGGCGTATGTACCGTTTGTTATTTTGATTCGTGAGATGCCGTTGCCGGTACCAATCCACATCTGGTTGTTGTTGTCTTCCGTGACGGCTCTGACGAGGTTGGCGGCAAGTCCGTTTTTCTGGTCAAGGAAGTAGATGGAGTCGTTCTTCTGGTTCCATATACTCAGTCCGTGTGGATGTCCTATCCAAAGAAGGTCCCGGCTGTCCTTATAGACAGTGAGCATATTGTTCTCCTTGAAGCGGCCGGCTTCGGCGTAGATATTATAGGCTTGGGTTTCCGTATCGATGATAATGAGTCCTCCTTTGGTCGCTACGTAAAGGGTACTGTCTTTATCATAGTACATATCTCGGACAAAGAATTCTCCCGGACGGTACAAGATGGTGTCAAACTGCCCGGTTTCCGGATTTAACCTCTGTATGTATCCTTTCATGGTACCTATCCAGATGTATCCGTGTTTGTCTACCTTTACTGTATACACATTGTTCTCGAGAAGCTGGCTGTTACTTACTGTGTATTGTTTGATTTGCCCTTTCGAGTAGCATAGCAGTCCTTTCTGGAAGGTGCCTATCCATAGGCGGTTTTTGGAGTCGATGGATAAGTCGACTACAATATTGGCGGGAGTTGCTATCTTTTCGTATGAATCGGTCACTAGTGAACGTCGGATTAGTCCCGTACCGTCTGTTCCGTAGTAAATGTATTCCTGGCTGGTGTCTTCGCAGAAGGTCAGGATATCATCATATTCCAGGGATTTGTTGCATAGTATGATTTGGGACATGGGGCTATAATAGGAAATACCGTGTTTGAAATTCCCTATGTATATGGTTCCGTCTTTGTCCCGGTAAATGGTATTCAGATTGTTGCTGGCAATGGTGTGCGGTTTCAATGGATTGTGCACCAAGTTGGTAAGCGATTTGGTCAGGGTGTTGTAAACGAACAGCCCCATATGGCTGGTAAGTATCCATACGTTGCCGTCTCCCAGGTCGAGGATGCGTTGCACGCGATTGTACTGTATGTGAGTGTTATTGTTCAGGCTGATGTCCTCCCATTGCTGTGTAAAACTGTTCTTGTGCAAAAGTAGGCTGTTTTGGAAGGTGTATACCCATAGGCTTTCGTTTTGGTCTATGTAAATGTGTGGCTCATGATTCTCCAGCAAAGGTCTATAGATGGTGGGAATGGCTATTTCCTTGACTTCGGAAGTCTGCTTGCTGATACTGTATAGGGTACCGTTGGAGTACATTATATAAATGAACTGGACACCTATATAGAGGTTTGAAATCTTTTCAACTGCCAGTGGATAGGCTTTGATGGAGCTGTTGTCCATGCTTCGTATGTAAAGTTTGGAATAGTCGTAGGCCCAAAACTCATTCTTGGATGTTTTTCCCATCCTCAGAATGTTTTTACTGGGGATTTGCAACCCATCGAGTATGGGTTTATAGTCATTGTCGAATTCACCGGTCTTATAATTATAGATACTGTAGCCGCTGGAAGTCCTTATCCATACATTGTCGTCCGGTCCTTCGAAAATTTCGCTGATGGCATCGTCCGGCAGGTCGGAGTTGTTCTGGTAATACTGCTGGAAGGAGTAGCCGTCGTATTTGTTGAGTCCTGATTCTGTCCCCACCCAGAGGAATCCCCTATTGTCTCTGTAGATGCTTCGGACACTGTTGTTGGAGAGTCCTTCTGTTGTAGAGAGCTGCTTGAACATGACAGCCGGCGGGATTTCCGCTGAGTTACCTTGAACAGTAAGGAGGAAGGCCAGGTTGCATATAAGGAATAGGAGCAGTTGTTTCATGTATTTTCTTTATTAGAAGGATTAACAATATTGTAACTGCAAACTTAAATATAATCCTTCGAACGAGCAAGGAAAGATTTGCGTATTCGTGTGGGATGATATCCTCCGTTTGGTGAAAAATAGTATGCATTTTGTTTCCAATGGCCCTATATGGGTTCTATGAAACAAAACCGGATATTAAAAGACATTTTTAAGGCATCTGTGTTTCCTTTAAGAAAAATACATTTGCAGGCGAGATCATTTAAATCCTAATAGTATGAAGAAAGAACTTTTAGCAGTGGCGATGCTGTTGTTTGCCGGTGGCAATCTGTTGGCACAGCCACATGTCAATGACGGTACTTCGTATTTGATGAACCAACCTCTGGACATGAGTACCGATTTCCGTGACTTGAGTAATACCTTGTTTTTTGCAGATCACCTGGAGTCATTCGATGCCAAGTCGGGTGAAGGGCTGGTGAATTGGAAACGCGGGCATCTGATGCCCCGCCAAGCCTTCAATACCAACGGTGCACAGCCCCGTAAAATGAGAATGCTCGATTTCCCCTTCACTGCCTATGAAAATGACCCTAACCTCAAATTCAAGATTGACTTTGTAACTCCGCGTACGGTACGTATCCGTATGCTAACGACCCCGGTGGAACCCAAACCTGCCGCTTCCATCATGTTGGCAAAGGAACCGGGCAGGGATGGAAGCTGGAAAGTTATCGAGACGAATGACAAGATTATCTATTCCAGCGACTATGGAACCATTCAGATTAACAAGAATCCTTGGAGAATCGTCTTGAAGGATAAAGCCGGACGTATCTTGAGCCAGACTGCCGCTTTGAGCGACGCGGACTCTACGCAGGTAAAATATACGCCGTTCTGTTTTGTGAAGCGGGGAAGCGACAATGCTCGCCGCATCAATCCGGTATTTACCTTGACTGCAGATGAAATGATTTTTGGTTGCGGAGAGTCTGCCACTGGGCTGAACAAGGCCGGACAGAAGGTGAACTTGTTCGTTACAGACCCACAAGGGCCTGAGACGGACCAAATGTACAAACCGATTCCTTTCTTTATGAGTAACCGGGGATATGGTATGTTTATGCATACATCCGCTCCCGTGACTTGTGATTTTGGTGCTACCTATATTGGGCTGAACAAAATGTTCATGGGTGACGAGAACCTGGATTTGTTCGTTTTCTTCGGCGAGCCGAAAGATATTCTGGACGAGTACACCGATTTGGTAGGAAAGCCGGGCATGCCCCCCTTGTGGTCTTTCGGTACGTGGATGAGCCGTATTACCTATTTCAGTGAAAAGGAAGGTTATGATGTAGCGGCCAATATCCGTAAGAACAAGTATCCGTGCGATGTTATCCATTTCGATACCGGCTGGTTTGATGTGGACTGGCAGTGTGACTATAAATTCTCCGAGAACCGTTTCCAGAATCCACAGCAGATGTTGAAGGATTTGAGGTCTCAAGGTTTCCATGTATGTTTGTGGCAGTTGCCTTATTTCACTCCTAAAAACCGTTATTTCTCTGAACTGATAGAGAAAGACATGTATGTGAAAAATGGAAATGGTGAACTTCCCTACGAAGATGTGGTGCTTGATTTTTCCAATCCGGAAACAGTAAAGTGGTATCAGGACAAACTGGCGGGATTGCTGAATATCGGTGTCAGTGCCATTAAAGTAGACTTTGGCGAGGCTGCTCCACTGAATGGTATTTACGCTTCCGGCAAGAGCGGATGGTATGAGCATAACCTCTATCCGGTGCGTTATGATATGGCAGTGTCCGAGATAACCAAGAAGTTGCACAACGAGAATATAATGTGGGCACGTGCCGCATGGGCTGGTTCCCAGCGTTATCCATTGCATTGGGGCGGTGATGCTGCAACTACGAACACGGGTCTGCTGGGTACGCTTCGTGCAGGCTTGTCCTTCGGCTTGTCCGGTTTCTCCTTCTGGAGCCATGATATGGGCGGCTTTGTAAAATCCACTCCGGAGGACTTGTATTGCCGCTGGATACCGTTCGGTTTTCTTACTTCCCATACCCGCGCGCATGGGGCACCTCCGACAGAGCCGTGGTTGTACGACAGCAAGCGTGTGCAGGATGTCTTCCGCAAGAGTGCGGAGATGAAGTACCGTCTGATGCCTTATGTGTATGCTCAGGCTAAGGAATGTACAGAAAAGGGCTTACCGATGCTAAGAGCCTTGTTTGTAGAATTCCCCGATGATCCGGGAGCATGGAAAGTGGATGACGAGTATCTCTTCGGTTCGCAGATTCTGGTTGCCCCCTTGCTTGAATCCGGTATGACGGGCCGCACAGTTTACCTTCCCGAAGGAAAATGGATAGACTACCAGACAGAGAAAGTCTACGAAGGCGGATGGCACCGGATTGAAGCAGGCAGTCTGCCGATAATCATGCTGGTACGTGACGGTTCGGTACTTCCTCATCTGAAGTTGGCGCAGTCCACTGCTGAGATGGATTGGAGCAAAATGAGCCTGAAGGTATACAGTGCTGACAAGAAGCAGGCAGAAGGATTGGTTTGTCTACCTGCCGACAACCGTATTCAGGTTGTGAAAGTGGATTGTGGAAAGGCCAAACCGCAACTGTTGAACCAGATTGAAGGCACTTCCCTGAGTTTCTGAACTTAATCTTTGAAAATCTATATTGAATTCACCCCTGTCGGTATGGAAGAGAAAGGGATATAGTTACCGAAATCTGTGCCACTATGGTGGCACAGATGTGCCTTCCCAATGGCACGGCAGTGCCTCTATAGTGGCACAAAATTGTGTCGCATATCTTTTTCCCGATGTGCTTATGACCGGGGTATTTGTTAAACCTAAGTATTTAGTATTTATGAGAAATGTGATGAAGTATTTGGGTATCATGTCAGTATCGCTGGCATGTGCCGGACCTCTCTTTGCAACAAGCGTACAGCCGTTTGCAGGTGTCACTGTCGTACAGCAGAGTGTAGTTACTGTGAAGGGCCAAGTGGTGGATGAGAAAGGCGAGCCCATCATCGGTGCCAATGTCATTGTGGAAGGTACGACAAACGGTATGATTACCGATTTGGACGGTAACTTCTCCTTGCAGTGTCCCGTAGGTTCTACGCTGAAGACCAGTTACATCGGTTATCTGGCGCGAACGGTCAAAGTAACCGGGAATATGAATGCTCTGAAAATTACTTTAAAGGAGGATACCGAAACCTTGGATGAGGTAGTTGTTGTGGGCTACGGTACGATGAAGAAATCCGACCTCACCGGTTCTGTGGCTTCCGTGAATGCGGAGGAAATGATGAAGCGGAATCCGGTGAACTTGGGACAAGGTTTGCAGGGAGCTGCGGCAGGTGTATCTGTCATCCGTTCTTCCGGTGACCCGGAAGGAGGTTTCTCCATCCGTATCCGCGGTGTGGCAACCGTGAATGGTTCTGCCGACCCACTCTATGTAGTGGACGGTGTGCAGGTAGGAACTTCCATCGATTTCTTGAATCCTAATGATGTAGAGTCCATCGAAATTCTGAAGGATGCTTCGGCTACGGCAATCTATGGTACTCGCGGTGCCAATGGCGTCATTATGATTACTACCAAGAACGGTGGTAAGGGGAAGGCAAAGGTGAACTTTTCGGCCAACTATGCCCTCCAGTTCAATTCGAATAAGATTGATGTGGCTGATGCGGGCTTGTTTGCAAGTGCTGTACGTTCCGCCGTCAAGAATGACGGTATTGCCATGACCAATCTGGCATATGGCGAGGATTACATAGGCAGACTGAACAGCATTGACTGGCAGGATGAAATGTCACGCACGGCATTACAGCAGAACTATAACCTTTCTGCTTCGGGAGGCAGCGAAAATACCCAAGCCAACTTATCTCTGGGTTATTTGAACAACCAGGGTATCGTGATTGAGTCGAATTTTAAACGCTTGACGGCACGCGCTAATATCACTCACAAAGTGAAAGACTTTCTGCATGTAGGCTTGAACTTGAACTATGCACATTCGGAAAAGATGGGAGGAGGCAACCTGAGAAACTATGCACAAGCCATTCCAACCATGGATTATGTAGAGGACGGTGTTTTCTATTCCATGCCTATTGTGTTGCCCGACGGTACTTGGGGACATTACAAGAAAGAAGGTAATGGGGATGTGAACAAGGGAGCTGACAATCTGGTTGCTGCTGCCAAGACTGCCGACAGCATCAATAAATGGGACCGTCTGCTCGCCAGTGCTTTCCTACAACTCGATTTGTACAAAGGGTTGACCTTCAAAACTATTGCCAGTTATAATTATTATACAAAAGGTTATAATGGCTATATAGCCTATAATGATAGAACCTTTGGAACTCAAGACCGTAAGGACTCGTTCTCGCTGAACCAGAGCCAGTCCACTTCACTCGGTCTGGAAGCGTTCTTGAACTATGACTGGTCCAATGAGCATCACCGCGTAAGTGCAATGGCCGGTTTCTCTACCAGCGATACGAACGGTGCCTGGCTGAATTCCAGTGCCAACGATTTCCCGGCAGACAACATCCGCAAAATTTCATTGACCAATGACCCATCGTCTAAGCAAACGGATGGTGGGCTGGATTTGAAGACAAGATTCCTTTCTTACTTCGGCCGTCTGACTTATACTTTGAACGACCGCTATATTGTGACTGCAACGGTACGCCGCGACGGTTCTTCGAACTTTGGTGCCGGCAATTGTTATGGTACATTCCCTTCCGCTTCTGTAGCTTGGCGTCTTTCCGAGGAAAAGTTCATTAAGGATTTAGAACTGTTCAGTAACTTGAAGTTGCGTGCCGGATGGGGACAGACCGGTAATGCGGGCAATGGTACCAACTTGTCCATAGCACAGTTGTCTTCGGCAAATGCAATGTACTGGTTCTTTAATGGTTCGAGTGTGATTAACGGTGCCGGTATTGCCCAGCAGAAAGAAATTGATACCAACCTGAAATGGGAAACCAATGAGCAGACAAATATCGGTATTGACTTTGCCTTTATGAACAATGAGCTTTCTTTCTCTGCCGATTACTTTATCCGTGACGCAAAGGATCTGCTTCTGTATCGCCAGATTCGTCCTTCTACCGGTTTCTCCAATGTCTATACTAACGCGGGACATATCCGTAACTCAGGTTTCGAGTTTACTGCTGCGTGGAACAAGAGCTTCAGCGATTGGAATATCGGCATAAGGCTGAATGGGTCTACCCTGAAGAACGAGGCTATTGAAGTCGGCGATCCGATATTCAGCAAGTCAGGGTCAGCACAAGATGGCGACAACTGGGACAACCACTCCATTACACAGAACGGCTATCCTGTAGGTTCCTACTATGGCTGGAAGGTAGAAGGCATTTTCAGAACCCAGGCCGAAATTGATGAAATGAATAGGCTGGCGGTTGAAAAGGGAGTTGAAAGTGGTGTATATCAGGACAAGACTACCCAGCCCGGCGACTATAAGTTTGTTGATTTGAATGGTGACGGGCAGATTACCGATGCCGACCGTACTGTTATAGGCAATGGATATCCCAAGTTCACTTACGGAATGAACCTTACCGCTTCCTGGAAAAACTTTGATTTCTCGATGAACTTGTACGGTGTAGCCGGTATGGATATCCTTTCTTATTCTTCGGCCCGCTTGACCTCAGTCTATGCACCCGACGGCGGTTATCAGAATGTACTGAAGGAATATATCAATAATGCATGGTCATCTTCGAATACCGGCGCCAAATATCCGCGTATCACCAAGACAGACTATAATAAGAACATGCGTGTGTCCGACGCCTACATCCAGAAGGGGGATTATCTGAAGATTTCAAATATTCAGATAGGATATACATTCCCGAAGAATGTGCTGAAACCGGTGAAAATGGAAAATGCACGCGTATTTGCCAGTGTCGACAATGTATGTACCATCTCTTCGTACAATAAGTTCGGCGATCCGGAAGTTGGTGACTCCAATGTATTGTATTCGGGATTTGACGGAGGACGTTATCCGTTCCCGATGTCGGTTACTTTCGGTCTGAGTGTACAGTTCTAATACTAACGGATAAAAAATATGATTATGAAAAACTTATATAAACTGTTGATCGGTGTGCTGGCCTTAAGCACCGTAACGTCTTGTGACGATTATTTGGAAGTGGATCATTACGATATTCTTCCGGCGGATTTCATGTTTAAAACGGAGGAGAATGTCCTTTCCGGATTGAACGGACTTTATGATACCTTTTATACGGACCAGCACGGTTCCGGTGATGACGAAACATGGGGATTCAAGCCTCAGGTATTTGCTGCCAACCATTCTACGATGGACTGTCAGGCTTCCGGTTGGGATGCGGAATGGCAGCGTCATGCCTGGAAACCCGATAAGGGTTCCCTGGAGACTGCATGGCGGATGAGTTATCGTGCAGTGGACCGTGCAAACCGTTTCCTGGCTGGCCTGGAGACGGCGGATGCCTCTATATTTGCGGACAGCAATTCCAAGACCGTTTATGAAGCGCAAGCACGTGCCATCCGCGGTTATAACTACCTTTACCTGACGAAACTTTTCGGAAGGGTACCGATGTTGCTTACCGGTGAAACCTATACTACTTCGGTAGGAAAGGCACGTCCGGAATCCGTGGATGAGACTTATGCGGCTATCGAGGAAGATTTGTCTTTTGGACGCGACCATCTGGACTGGTTACCCATGAATGGTGAATACGGACGTATAACCAAGGGGTTCTGCAAAGCTTATTTGGCCGAGCTGTATATGTTGAAGAAAGACTTTACGAAAGCCAAGACGGAACTAAAGGATATAGTGGACAGTGGAACCTATTCATTGGAGCCCTGCTTCGGTAACCTGCATGCCTGGGATACACATTGGACCAAAGAATCTGTATTTGAGGTGATGTATCATGAACAAGGATATATGGGCTGGGGAGCCGATTCGTCTTCAGATGCCATGATGTGGTACGGATATATGTGTGCGGCACCCGAATGGGGAGGCTGGGGGTCTCTCTGTCTTTCTTGGGAGTTTGTACGTTCCTTTGAACCGGGTGACAAACGCCGCCAATACTCTGCTGTTGCCAAAGGGGATACGCATCCCATTACCGGGCAGACTGTAGGGGTGACAAGTGGTTTTGACGGTCTTTTCCAAGGTTCCGAAAATATGCCTACTGTTTATTCCTTGAAATACTGGAGATGCAAGCCAGGTGAGAACAACAAAGTATTCAATCCTATTTCGTTGACTTTGAAGCGTTATGCAGGCATCATGCTCGACTATGCAGAATGTTGTTTCGAGACAGGTGACAACGCTACCGGATGGAACATGATACGTCAGATACGTAACCGTGCTTGGGGTAATTTGGAGATGGGAGCGACGATGATTGACCTACCCGCCGACATGTTGAATACCCAGACGGTGGAAGTGCCGGATGCAGAGACCTATTATACAAGCTATAAAGCAGCCAAAGGCTATACTTCTCCGGTATGGAAGGTGGCGCTGATTATAGAGCGTCGCCATGAATTCAATGCCGAGTTCTCGCTTTACCATGATTTGTGCCGTATGGGTATGTGCAAAGAATGGTTTGCCGCCGAATATCCGAAAACAGTAGCCAACTCTTCACAAGAGGCTTGTCTGCAGACTGGTGACTCATTCCGTTTCTTTGAGCACGAGGCTTATCAGGAAATCTTCCCGATTCCGACGAATGAGATTCTGACCAACCCGCTCATCAATCAGGCTGACCAGAATCCGGGATATTGATAAATTATAAATAAACACTTAATAATAAAATATTTGTGAGTGAAATGTCAGGCACCAGTAGTTGTTGTGATAGACGTCAGGGTCTGTCGTGATGAAAGCCGGTGTCTGACATGACAAACACCAGTACTTGAGACGACGAACACCAGTTTCTGATAAACGGGGAATTATACAAGGAAAAGTTTGATGGTTTTAGAGAATAATTATGGAAAGGAAGATGTTTTATTGGATAGCACTGCTGGTTGCGTCTTGTCTGGCAGGCTGCCGGTCGCATTCAGGGGAGACAGATATGCAGACACGCATGCGTACAGAGATTGTCACGAATGTCAGAGACAGCGTGTTGCCGTTTTGGATGGATTATGCAGTGGCTCCCGACGGCGGTTTTTATGGAACTGTATTGCGGAATGGTACTCCGGTAGTGGATGCTCCGAGAGGAGTGGTTCTGA